>Ga0316197_10000540_pt1 | contig 26315 bp, 20 predicted proteins | sample OudBiesiAoxic_MG_FD_204939 | JGI IMG/M metagenome (GOLD analysis project Ga0316197, IMG submission 204939) | Coastal sediment microbial communities from Oude Bieten Haven, Netherlands - site A oxic | ecosystem: Environmental > Aquatic > Marine > Coastal > Sediment | place: Netherlands... | reverse complement strand
AAAAAATAGTTTAATAATATCTGTCAAAGAATGGGAAAAAATAAATAAATCAAAATTTATTGAAAAAATAAGATATGATTATTGTTATGATTATTTTGATAAAAAATGTGAAGATTTTAAAGAAATGAGAATAAATTTAGAAAAATTAATAGAAGGGGAAAAAAGTAAAGAATATATGTTGGGTTTAGAAAGTTTAATTAGGAGTCTTAAAATACATGAACTTCCTTCTCAAATAAGAGAAACAATATCAAAGATAGAGATAGAACAAGACGTAAATAAAAAAGAAAAAAAGACTTATGAATTGATAGATTTTATAAATGAAAGGACAAGCGATAAAAAATATCAATATATTTATAATGATAGTTGGAATTCATGGATAGATAAAGCAAAAGAAATAAAAATTGAAGTGGATTTAGAAAACAAAAAAGTAAAACTACAAGATTTCGCCTATATTTAGGGATACCATAGGAATAAGAAGATAAAACTAGATATTATTTTAAAAATACCTCCTAATTTGCCTTTTAAGGACCATCTAAAAAGCTTTTCTTGTGTTTATACCTCTATAATCGAAATAGAGCAAACTATAAGGTCTTTAAACCATTGGTACTATTGGGCTTTAGAGGGGGGGAGATAAAAAGGCTCACTATGAGCCTTAAGGGTATCAGAAAGAGCCTTAATGGTGTCACAGTGAGCCTTATTTTACCCTTAAATTATAGTAATTTGAAGTATTTTAATATAAAACTATAGATGATAGTATTAAATAAAAAATTAAATTGGGATGGAAGATATGAAAAATAAATTTGGAACGATGAAAGGTTTTAGTGAATTTGACTATCTAGGATCGATAGAGAGAGGTAGTTATTACAGAAATATCATAAGGATAATGTATATAGATCTAGAAAGAAAAGAATATTTATTTTCCCATGAGATAGCTGAAAAGATGGCCATCTTATATGATAACCATAATTATATTGAAGAGACTTGTAATAAAGATCTAGAATTTTTATTTAAAAAAGGAAATATAGTAAAATATAAAAATGATTATTCTCAGATAAAAAGTTTAGAAGAATTAAGGAAAAAAAGATATAGATATCAATTGACAGAAAAAGGAAGGATGATAGAGGAGTTTATACTAAATAAACTTAATAAAATTAACTCCCTTTCAACTACTTTAGATCCAAACTTACTCATAAGATTTAAAGATGAATTAAAAGATATATCGGAATTTAATGGAAAAGAAGAAGATATTTATTCTAAATGGAATAACATTATCTATGCTTTTAATCTTTTGAGAGAAAACTATAAGGGATATCTTATGGAGCTCAATAGTTTTGAGTATGAAAAGATGATGGAAGAAGATAGATTTTTATTAAAAAAAGCTAGATTAAGGGAGTATCTAGAGGATTTTATCAAAGTCTTATTAGATGAAAGCCAAGAGATAACGATTATAATATTAACTTTAGAGAAAGAAGAGAAGATAGAGAAAATTTTAAATATTGCTATAGATAGAGAGTTTAAAAAAAGAGAATTAACTGGGGATATAGAATATAGTGAGGTTAAGGAAAATTATATAAATCAATATAAAAGATTAAAGAGTTGGTTTTTATCTATAGATGAAGAACCTAGTGAGGTAGATATTCTCAATAAAGCTACCATAAATATAATACAAAAAATTACTAAGATGGCTAAGATGTTTTTAGATAAAAAAAAGGTCAGTTATTCTAGAAAGGATAGTTATCTAAAAGTGGCAGAGTTATTATTAAAAACTGATGAGATAGATAAGGTCAGAGAAATTTCGTCTATAATATTTGGAGATTTTAATCTGAGGCATCTCAAGGCTGAATATCCAAAACAAGAAGAGATATTAAAGATAGAGGACTCTCCTAGTGTTATTATGAAGATGAAACCTATAAAGGAAAGGATAAAAACAAAAGCTAACTATAAAATAAAAGATAGGACAAAGGAAAAAGAACAAAGTTTGATTATAGAAGAGAGGAAAAAGCAGGATGAAGTAAAAAATTTAGAAAGATATATAGAAGATGATATTATAGTTTTAGATAAGCTACCAGTGGTAACGGCAGATGTAAAAAATACTATAATAAATCTTATAAAAACTGGTTTAACAAAAATTTTTGAGGGAAAAAAGATCTCTTTGAGGGATGAAAAACTTTATTATGAGTATGGAAAAGCTCATTATAATGTATTTTTATTTAAATTATTTAGACCTGAAGATGAAAATGAAAGAACAATTTTACAGACATATGATGGGAATTATGATACTCCTAACTTTAGAATTGAGTTTATCAGAAAGGAGAATACCGATGTATAAGATAGAGAGATATAAAGATATATTAGAAGACCTATTTACTAAAGATTATCTATATAGAAATAGCTATGATGAATGGTATAGACTCAAAGAATATCAAAAAGAGATAGAGGAATATATACAAAAGATCTTTGGGTATACTTTATCTACCTCTAACGATGTGATAAGTCTAAATAAATATAGTGTCCTTGGAGATAAGAGTAAAGGGATAAAAGATTTTAGTGATTTAGATGAATATATAATCCTACCATTAGTTTTAAACTATTTAGAGGATAAATATGAGATGGAAACTATATTAATATCTGAGATTGCTGAGCATATAATAAATAATTTTCCAGAGAAAAGAGACTGGGAAAATAGAAGGGTAAGTTCAAAACTCGTGAGGGTTCTTAAATACTGCCAGGAGAAAAAAATTATCCATAAGTTGGATGGCTCTGAAGATGACTATGAAAAAAAAGAAGAGGAGGTATTGTATGAAAATACAGGAATATCCAAACACTTTATGGAAACATTGCCCTATGATTTAGAGGGGTTTGATACTAATAGTGTTAGAAAATATAATATTAAAAATCTAGAAAAAATTCAAGTACTTAGAAGGGGCCTTTTAGAAAATTTTGTTATAACTAAAGAATATCCATATTTTAGTTCTCTAGTGGAATTTAGAGATGAGATAGAGGACTTATTTGAAGAATTATTTGGGATGAGACTGATTATATTTGATGAACTAGCATATCTATTAAAAAATGATGAGAGTATCAGAGTATCTAAAAACTTTCCTAGCCCTAAAAATAATTTAGAGAGGATTAGTCTAAAATTTTTTAAATATCTAAATGGTGAAAAATATCAAATAAAAGAGGTATTAGATAAATTTATAGAGTATAAAAATATATATAAACCAACATTTACAAAGGGAAATTTAAATAAAAAAGAGGAAAATCTATTAAATGAAATATTAGAATTAGGGATGGAACTAAATATCATAGAGATAGATAAAAATTATCTAAAGTTGAGTAAATATATAGAACATTTTACAATAGATATCTTAGAAGAAGGGGAAGAGAATGAGTAGATGGAAGATAGAAAAATATGGTTTTTTTAATTTTTGGTTGTTTGATAAGGAGGAGATAAAGACCTGTGAAGGAAACTTACTCTTAAATGGTGAAAATGGAAGTGGAAAGAGTGTTACCCTTCAGAGTTTTATTCCTTTAATTTTTGACGGAGATCTGTCATCTAGAAACTTATCTACAGAGGGAGATAGCTCTAGAAAGATAGATTATTATCTATCATATGGAGGTAAAAAAGAGGGGATATCTTATCTTTATAGTGAGCTTTCTAGAGTAGATAGTAATGGAAATAAAAAATATATAAATTTAATTATTGGAATGAGGTCTAAAAATAAATCACTATTATCTAAATGGTTTTTGATAACTAAGGATAAAAGGGTCGGAATAGATTTTCACCTGTATAAAGAGGATGGAACTTCTCTTATACCTTTAGATAAACAAAATCTAAAGAGAAATCTAAAAAATAAGATAGATGGATACTATGAATTCTATGAAAAACCTCAAGAATATAAGGAGGCTGTAAATAAAAATATATTTGGATTTAGTGAAATAGATGAATTTGATGAAACACTGAATTTGATTAGAAGATTAAGAAAACCAGATCTCAAGGAAAATGGAAGTTTAGATCCTAAGAAGATATATGAGATTTTAAATAAATCTTTGAGAAAAATCCCTGAGAATGAACTGAGAGGGATGACAGATACCCTTGAAAATATAGAAACAATTTCTACAGAAATAAAATCTATGAAGGCTAAATTAGAGGTGTTAAGAAAGATAAAGGAAGATTATGAAACTTATAAAAATATAGTCTTAGTCAAAAGACTCAAGGGATATTTTAAAGCTTATGAAAACTATAATGAGATGGATAGTAATTATAATAAAAATATAAAGAAAAAAAGTATTAAAAAAGAAAAACTAAAAAGATCAATTGAAAAAGAAGAACGATTAACAGGGGAGTTAGAATTAAAATATAGGGAATTAAAGCAGTTAGAGGGCAGTGAAGATAATACCCTTATAAATATGTTGGAGAACTCTATAAATGAGATAAAAAAATTAAATAACAAGATAGCTATCTTAGAAAGAAATATAAAAAATGAGGAATTAAAATTAAAAAAAGCTGGTGAAAAATTAGAATCAACAAGAAAAGAATTTGAAAAAAGTAGATTAAAATGTTTGGATAAGATAGAAGAATTAGAAAGATTAAAAGATGATATAGGATTAAAATGGGAGATAGATTTTTATGAAATTCTTGCAAATAAAAGGATAACTTCAGTAGATATATTGGAAAAAAAATATTTAGATCATAAGAAAAATATAAATAAATTAATGAAATTAATTGTTGGGTTAGAAAAAATAGAAAAAAATATAATGGATACAGAAAATAAAAAAGAAGAAAATAAAAAGAAATTAGAAGATTATCTCAAGGAAAAAAATGAGATAGAGGTTTTTAATAACACCAAAGTATATGAATTTTCAGATATCTTTAGTGAAAAATATAGTGAAATGAAATTTGACTATGGAGATATTAAAAATTTCCAAGAGATTACAGATGAATTAAATGAAGATTATAATGGAAAAGATGAAGCCATAGAACTATTTCGAAAACTAAAAAAATATAAAAAGGAAGATCTGTCTAAAGAGTTGCAGAACTATGAGATAAATATCGAGAGGTTGCAAGAGAAGATAGATGATAGCTATAGGGAAATATCTAAGTTAGAGTTATCAGAAGATAGTGAGATAGAACTACTGTCTTATAAGAAGAAGGAGAGAGAGAATCTAGAGGGTGTATTTCCATTTTATAAGTGTATAAGATTTAAAGATAAAGTAGAAAAAGAAGTTAGTGGTAAGATCGAAAAAGCTCTTTGGGAGATGGGACTATTAGATGCTTTAGTAGGAAATAATTTAACCGAGGATAATATTTTTGATAAATTTGTAAAGGAGAGTATTAAGGTACCAGAAAATTTGACTGGTTATTTAGAAGTTGAAGATAGTTGTACTCAAAAAGATAGAGTGAAAAAGGTTTTAGAATCTATTTCAACATTAAAAGATCAAGATGTTTTTATCTGTAGTGATGGAAGTTATAGAAATAAATTAATTGGTGGTAGGGTAAATAAGTGGAAGGGAATTTATATAGGAATTGAAGCTAGAAAAAAACTTAGACTATCAAAATTAGAAAAACTTAGAAAAGAAATAGAAGATTTAAAAGAAAGACAAGACTTAGTTAAGATCAGTAGGGAAGATATCTTTCAAAGAATAAAAGTTCTTGAAGACGAAACTCAAAAGATAATAGATAAATTCTTAGAATTTTTTAAACCTATCTATGAAAAACATCAAAAGATAGTAACTTTGATAGAGAGTAAAGAGGGTGATATCTTTGATTTGGAAAAAGAACTCACTCATAAAAAAAATAAAAAAACTGAAACATATAAAGAGATAGAAGTGGTAGAGAAAAAATTAAATATATCTATAAAAAAAGAGAGTTATCTTACTATTATTTCCTCTATGGAAAGATTTGAGCAAACTCTAGAGATATTTAGATCTAATTTGGAAACTAATATCTCCTACTCTAATAGACAAGATGATATAAAAAGTGCAATAGATGATACCATGGTAATCCAAGAGAGATATAGAGTAGAGAGAAGGGCTAGTCTCAATGAAAAAAATGAACTGGAAGAGAGAAAAAAAACATTAGAAATAGAAGTAGAGACTAAAGATTTGGAAAAGCTAAAAGAAAGAATATATTCTCTCAGAGAAACTATTAATATAGAAATACCAAATAAAAAACATGAAAATGCAATAACTATTGGAAAACTTCAAACAGAGGTAGAGATGTTAGGGAGAAAATTAGATGAAGATAAAGTTTCCTTAGAAAGATTAAAATATGAAAGTTTAATAGAGGAAAAGTTATTAAAGTTAGAGATAAAATTAGATCATGATATTACAGAGGGAGAGATATTAGATTTTAAAGGAAGAAAAAACCTCTATAATAGATATAAAGAGTATGAAAATAAAAAGGAAGTTCACTATATAAATAAAGTAAATACTTCACTCATAGAGAATGCTTCTATATTAAATGACTATCGAATTGAAAAAATAGAGTATATGTATGAAGAGATAGAAGAGTTGATGAAAGTAGAAGTTGAAAATCAAAATATGAGATATATTATAAGGGGAAGTTATCAAGGAACCAAGGGAGATATTGGTAAACTATATAATATTTTAGAAGAGATAGTTAATGTAAATAGTGAAGTCTTGTCCGATGAAGAGGGAAAATTTTTTTCAGATATGGTTTTTAACTATTTGTATAAAGAGGTAGCAGTTTTGATAAAGGAAAGCCATGAATGGATAAAGCAAATCCATATGATAATGGGAAATGCAAAAACTAATAGTGGAAAAAGATATACTTTAGAATGGAATCCAAGAGATCTTAAATTTGGATTTAATGGAAAAAAACTAAAGGAACATATAGAAAATATATATAATCCTGGAAATAAAGGAAAGGAAAGTCAAGAAGCTTTAAAAATATTTTTTAAGAAGAAGATGGATGAATTGAAAAAGAAAGCTGAAGATAATAAAGAGTATACCAGTAGTTATGAGATAATAAAAGAAGTTTTAGACTATAGAAGATGGTATGATTTTAAGATGAAAGTCGTTGAAAGCCATGAAAGTAAACCTCTTGAACTAACCAAAAGAAAGTTGAATTCATATAGTGGTGGAGAAAAGGCCATGGCAATGTATATACCTTTATTTTCTGCTCTCTATGCTAGATTTAAAAATGGTAGTAGTAAGGCTCCTATTATATTGGGGATGGATGAAGCTTTTTCAGTAGTAGATGATGAAAATATATCTAAATTATTTGAGATATTAGAGAGTCTAAATATAAATTATCTACTAGCTTCACAAAAATTATCTGGAACATATCATTCTGTTAAAAATCTTGCTATCGTTCATATAGAAAATATTGCAACAAGGAGAAATCTACCACCAGAGGAAGCCTTTGTAACTCTCATAAAATATATATGGAATGGAAAAAAAATGACTAAAGATACTAGGTAGATTAAAAGGAGGTTGATTTGAGTACTATATTAACTAATTTTTTTAATTCTAAAGGAATGAAAAGAGTAATAGATGAACTTGGAAAAAAATATTATTCCTATGGAGAGATAAAGGGAACTATAAAGATATCAAACCCTACCCTTGATGAGATTGAATCTATAAAAAAACTTGGAATTAAAATTTCAGATAAAGATATTAAATTTACTGTAAAAAAACTTTTAGAAACTTTAGATATGAATGAACCTAAGGAGTTCGAGGAATTTTTAAAAAATAAAATAAAAGTAACTCTAAAAACAAAAAAAGATATTAAAGCAAAAGAAAAAAAAGATATAAATAAGAAAATAAATATATTAGTTGAATCTATCTCTACTAAAAAACTAAAGGGATTTATTTTATCTACTCTATCGATATTAAAGTTAGAATATCACCATGAATTAATAAAAATAATGGATAACTTAGAGGAGACACCAAAAAGATTGATAACTTTAGGAAATCTTGGTGGAAGAAGTGTCTATGACCCACATTTTTTAGATTTTGGGACCAGTAACTATAGATATTTAATCAATTACTTAAAGTATTATTTCAATGAAGATGCTAAAAATAATATAGAAGAAAAATCTCTACTATTAAAGATGGGACTGGTAGGAGATTCTTTGAGTAACTTTATAACTATCTATGGATTTAGAGGAATAACTAAAGATAAAATTTTATATAGCCTTCTTGAAAATTCTGAAGTTATAAATATTAATATGGAAAATCTATATAAGATAGATAAGGTAGAAGCAAGATATTCAAAAATATTGATCGTAGAAAATCCAAATGTTTTTATAGCAATCAAAGAATATCTTGAAATAAAAAAAGAAAATATTAGTTTAATCTGTACAAGTGGTCAAATAAATCAATGTGGATATTTATTTTTAGATAAGTTAGTAAGACAGAATAAAAAAATTTATTATAGTGGTGATATAGACACTGAAGGGATACTAATAGGTCAAAATCTAAAGAAAAGATATCCACAGATAAAATTAGTATCCTATACAAAAGAAAATCTTATAAGATATATGTCTCAAATTATATTAACCAAGGAACGATTAAAAAAATTAGAAAAAGTAAAGTTAGGAGAAGAGATAAAAATAGAGTTACTAGAGACCCTTATTAAAGAAAAAAGAGGGGCCTATCAAGAAGCTTATTATAAGGAGATAGTAGAAGAGGTTTTATTATAGCAAGGAAACTATCCCCTTGAGGTAGGATTATTTTTGGTAAACTGTAGGAAGAGATATAACTTGGTAAAAATGAATAGGTTTTAGAAAGAGAAAGATCAAACTAGATGTTATTTTAGAAATACCTTTTAATTTGCCTTTTAAGGCTTACCTAAAAAGCTTCCCTTGTGTTTTACCTCTATAATCAAAATAAAGCAAATCATAAAGTTTTGAAACTGCTGGTACTATTGGGGTTGAGAGAGATGGGCTCACTATGAGCCTTAATGGTGTCATAGTGAGCCTTATTTTAACCTAAAATTACAGTAATTTAGGAATATAAAATATAGAAATATAAAAGGATGATTTTTTAGAAAAAGTAAAAAATCTTCCTTTTTCTTTTAGATATTAAATTTATTTCCTCTAGAAAAAAATTAAATATAAGGATAGTTGTATTTTAAAACTATCCCTATTTTTTTTACTCCCTTCCTGAAACTATATTTTTCCATCTTGTTACTATCTCTTTTTTACTTTGAGATGCCCAGTTAAAATCATAGTCAAGAAGTTTGATATCTAAAATTGGTCCTAGTCCCTTTGGAAGAGGAATATCAGTTCTAGATCCTCTGATATTAAACTTTTTTGCTAAAGTTTCTTGAACTTCTTTACTTCCTACATAATCTAAGAATAACTTAGCATTTTCTTCGTTGATAGCTCCCTTAATTAAAGCGGCACCATCTGCAACAACTGAGGTACCTTCAGATGGATATACTATCTCTATATCTCCCCCAGCATTTTTATATTTAATAGCAGAACTTTCCAAAGTTAATCCAATAGAATATTCTTTATCTACGACACCTTTAGGAACACCAGAAGAACTTCCTAAAACCTTACCATCAAGGTTATCTATAAATTTTTTAATAAAGTCATATCCAGTTTCAGAATTTTTTCCAAAAGCAGTCAAAAGAGTTGCTGTAATAGTATAGGCAGATCCAGACTTAACAGGGGAAGCCATTGCAATTTTACCCCTCCACTTAGGATCGACTAGGTTATTCCAAGAAGTAGGAGCTTCTTCTTTAGTTAAAAGATCGGTATTGTAAATCATAACCATAGGTAAAACCGCAAAACCAAACCATTTATCTTGAGGATCTCTAAATAAAGGATCTATATTATTATGATTTGCACTCTTATATGGTGCGAAATATTCCTTGTATGAATTGAGGGATTCTGCTCCTCCTCCAAAAATAAGATCTCCTAAAGGATTTTCATTTTCAGCTTGGATCCTTTTAAGTAGTTCTCCAGTACCTGCTACAACCACGTTAACCTTGATTCCTGTTTTTTTTGTAAAACCTTTGGTAACACCATCGATAGCACTGGGGAAAAGTGGTGAATATATCGTCACTTCATTACTCTTACTCTTTTTAATTTTTTCTCTTCCACAACCTATAGTTAATAGAAGTGATAGTACCAGTATTAAATTTAAGAAATTTTTTAATTTTTTCATGAAAGTCCTCCCAACTAATATTTTTATAATAAATCTAATAATATAATACTCATATTTATAGGATCTTTCAATAAAAAAGATATAAAGTGTACCGAGACACTTTATACCTTTTATTAAAAAAATATTTATTTTTTATCTTATAAATTTAAATTTGTTTTGTTTTATCTCTTAACCAATTAGTCTCATCTTCATTTAATAAAGGGGATAACTTATTAAATGTAGTGGAATGGTAGGTGTTAATCCATTCTAATTCTTCCTTATTTAATAGAGATGGATCGATAGAATTTATATCAATTGGGAAGAAAGATATAGTTTCAAAGTCATAAAAAGTTCCATTTTCATTGGTAAAAGCTTCTTTAATTATAACAGTATTTTCAGTTCGTATTCCATGTCTCCCCTCTTTATAGACACCTGGTTCAATAGTTAAGTTCATCCCTATTTCTAAAGGGATATCATGAGTTTTTTTAGTAGAAAAACCTTGAGGTCCTTCATGGATATTTAGAAAAAATCCAATCCCATGGCCAGTTCCACACTTATAGTCTAACCCTTCTAACCAAAGGGGATACCTAGCTAACATATCTAATTTATAACCAGTAGTTCCCTTTAAAAATTTAGCTCTACTGAGGGTAATTACACTTTTTAACACTAAAGTAAAATCTTTTTTCTGTTCAGATGTAATATCTCCTAGTGAAAATGTTCTAGTGATATCAGTAGTCCCATTGAGATACTGTCCCCCTGAATCAACTAATAAAAATCCTTGAGGATCTAAAGTATATGTATTTTTTTTATTGGCTTTAAAATGCATAAGGGCTGCATGGTCTTTATGTCCAGCAATAGTGTCAAAACTTATACCCTTGAATCTATCTATCTTTGACCTTTCTTTTTCTATAATTTTTTCTACATCTAGTTCTGTGATAGGAGTTTTTCTGAAGTTTTCTTCAATATATTTAAAACTTTTTAATAAAGCTACAGAGTCAGTTAGATAACACTCTTTTAAATTTTTTATCTCTACCTCATTTTTAATTGCTTTTAAGTGGGTAGTTATCTCGTTTCCATAAATTATTTTGTTATTTTGAAGTACTGATTTTATATAAATACTTGTTCTTTCTGGGCAGAGATAGATACTTTTCTCTTTTATATTAGATAATACATCAGTGATCTCATCATAGGATTTTAAAATTACACTATTTTTCTCAAGATATAATTTAATTTGTTTGTCTAATTTATTACTATCTATAAATAAAGTTTTTTTATCATCCTCAATAAGTGCATATGAGTAGAAGGTAGTATTATTTAAAACATCACTTCCCCTCAAATTAAAAGTCCATGCGATATCATCTAAAGAACTGATGATATAACTGTCAGCTCCATAGGAGTGATAGATCTTACGAATATTTTCAATTTTTTCAGAGGTAGACTTACCTGCATAAGAAAGATCATGAATAAATATATTTTTTTTGGGAAAATTAGGTCTATCATCCCAAATAGATTCCAAGAGATCCTTTTGAGTCTTAAAGTTATCTTCATCAAATTCTTTTCTTAACTCATTATAGGCAGAGATAGAGACAACTTTTCCATCAAATCCAATAACACCATCTTTTTTTAGAACTTTTTTTAACCATTCAGGGTAGGTAGGGAACCCCTCTGTAGCCATTTTGAAAAGATCAAATCCACTTTCTTTAAGTTCTTTTTCAGCTTGAATAAAATATCTACCGTCTGTCCAAAGACCGGCAGAGTCAGCAGTGATAACTGCAGTGCCAGCACTACCTGTAAAGTTACTGATCCATCTCCTACCTTTAAAATATTCTGCTACATTTTCACTTTGATGAGCATCTGAGCTAGGAATAATATAAGCGTCTATACCATTTTTTTTCATTTCATTTCTAAGTTTTAAAAGTTTATTATTTGACATATGTACACCCCTTAATAATTTTATTATTTACAAAAATTTAAAATAGATTTCATATAAAATATCACTAAAGTTAAAAATTTATATAGATCTAGTAGTTATACTACTATCTATTTTCCTTATTGATCTACTTAGACATTTTTTTTGATTTTTCTGTGCACTTTCTCATTGCTATAATCACTGCACTCCTAAATCCTTTTTCCTCTAGAGTAGTTACAGCCTCTATTGTTGTTCCCCCTGGAGAGCATACCATATCTTTAAGTTGTCCAGGATGCATCCCAGTTTCTAAAACCATTTTTGCAGACCCTAATACTGTTTGGGCTGCCATCTTATAAGCTTTATCCCTAGGCATCCCGTCAAGGACAGCTCCGTCAGCCATAGCTTCTATAAACATATAGACATAAGCTGGGGCAGATCCACTTACAGAAGTGACCACATCCATAAGTTTTTCTTCTACAACTTCAGTTTTTCCAAAACTTTCAAATATCTTTCTAATTTCATTTAGTTCCTCAACTTCGACAAGATTATTAGAAACCATAGAAGACATTCCTTCTCCTACGAGGGCTGGAGTATTAGGCATAACTCTGACTACTTTTATTTCTTTTTCAAAAGTTATTTCAGTACTTTCTATACTTTTTCCTGCAGCTATAGTAACTATAATTACGCTACTTTTAACAGTATCTTTTATTTGGGAAATAACTACATTGTATAAATTAGGTTTTATAGCAAGGATCAAAATGTCACTTTTCTTAGCGACTTCTAAATTATCAGTAGTAGTAGTAACACCATATTTATTTTCTACAATCTTTAAACTATTTTTATTGAGGTCGGAGACAAGTATATCTTTACCCTGGAATATCTCTGACTTAACTACCCCACCAATCATTGCTTGGGACATATTACCGCAACCTATAAAACCTATTTTTTTCATTATTTTCCTCCAATTATTTTTATTTTCTAAAACTCTTGTTCTGTTCTTTCTATTATTTCATCTTGAAGTACTTTATCAAGATTCCAGAAAAAATCACTAAAACCTGCTACCCTTACAATAAGGTCTTTGTATTCCTCGGGATTTTCTTGGGCTTTTAAAAGTATATCCTTACTAATTATATTAAACTGTATATGGTGACCATCTAATTTAAAATATGATCTTACTAAGTGAGCTAGATTATCTAGACCATTCTCTCCCGCGACCATTGAAGGAGTAAACTTTTGATTGAGAAGTGTTCCCCCTGTTATGAGATGGTTCATCTTAGAAGCTGACTTTATAACTCCTGTAGGTCCGAATTTATCTACTCCTTTAGAAGGGGATATCCCATCTGCCAGTGGTTTATTTGCTTTTCTACCATCTGTGGTAGCTCCTATTACTGAACCAAAATAAACATGACAAGTGGTAGGAAGCATATTTATTCTGTGTTCACCACCATTACAGTTAGGCCTTTTATTTACTTCGTTATAGTAGGCATAAAATATCTCTTGCATAACATCATCTGCATAGTCATTATCGTTTCCATATTTAGGAGTTTTGTTAACAACTAGATGAAAAATATCCTCGTGACCTATAAAATTATCTTTCGTAGCTTCTAAAAGTTCCTTCATAGATATCTTTTTCTTATCGAAAACATTATATTTTATAGATGTCATCATATCTGAAATATTACCAATTCCAACTCCTTGGATATATGAAGTATTGTACCGGGCTCCCCCTGCATTATAATCTTTCCCCTTTGTTATACAGTCATCTATAATTACAGAGAGGAATGGTACTGGCATTTTTGTAGCATATAATCTTTCAATTATCCTATTTCCTTTTACTTTAATATCAATAAAATGTTTTAGTTGTTTTTTATAAGCTTCAAATAATTTTTCATAGGTAGAAAAAGTTTCAGGGTCTCCAGTTTCTATCCCTAATTTTTTTCCACTGAGAGGATCAATTCCATTATAAAGAGTTATCTCTAATATTTTAGGGAGGTTCATATACCCTGTAAGGATATAAGCTTCCTTACCAAAAGCTCCAGTTTCTACACATCCACTATTTCCACCACATCTTGCATCCTCTATAGTTTTTCCTGCAATAAGCATCTCTTGAATTACAGCATCTGTATTATAAAGTGCCGGTTGACCCCATCCTTTTCTTACTACTTCAAGAGATTTTTTTAAAAATGCCTGAGGAGTTTTTTTACTTATATGAACATTTGAACTTGGTTGTAATAATTTTAGTTCATCCATTACATCTAATATGATATAACTCACTTCATTGACCCCATCTGATCCATCTGGCTGAACTCCCCCTGTGTTAAGGTTGGCAAAATCTGTATATGTACTACTCTCTTTTAAAGTAATTCCGACCTTTGGAGGTGCTGGCTGGTTATTAAATTTTATCCATAGACATTGTAGTAACTCCTTGGCTTTTTCAGGATTCATAGTTCCTTTATCTATACCCTTTATATAAAATGGATTTAAGTGTTGGTCTAATCTTCCTGGAGAAAATGAATCCCAAGGATTTAGTTCACTGATTACACATAGATGGATAAACCAGTACATTTGGATAGCTTCTTCAAATGTCTCTGGAGCATGAGCAGGAACTCTACTACACCTCTTTGAAATATCTAAAAGTTCCTCTTTTCTTACAATATCAGTTTCTTTCTCGGCCATCTCTTTGGCCAACTCTGAATAACGTTTTCCTAGGATCATTATTGCATCACAGGCTATACTCATTCCCTCTAATTGATCTCTTCTATCTAAAGCTTTGTCATCATTATAAAAATCTAAAGAATCTATAGCTTTTTGTATATCATTTTTAAAATCTAAAAATCCTTTTGTATATATCTTTCCGTCTGCCACAGTATGTCCCGGTCCTCTTTGCTCCATAAATTCTGTAAAAATCCCAGCTTCATAGCAAGAGTTCCATTCATCTGTTACATTATTTAATATAGAGTGACGCATAGATCTTTTTTCCCAGTGAGGAATTATAGTTTCTCTTTGGATATTTTTAGCTTCCTCCGATACTTTAAAACATATTTTTTCTCTTTGGTTCATAATATCAAAATCATCTATAGTATGGCAACATAATTCTGGATAAGTAGGAGTAACTGCTGGTTTTTCTCCCCTTTCTCCTACAATTAATTCGCCTTCATTTATACATAGTTCTTTTTCACTCATCAACCCTTTTAATACTAAACCTCTCAGTACTGGGATAGAGACACTTCCTTCGTATTTTTTATAAATTTTATCCACTATGATTGCTCTTTCCATGGATATTCTCGGAACTGCTTCTACACTTTGCTTTCGAAGTTTTTTGATTCTTTCTGTCATCATAACTATCCCCCCACTTTTACTTTTAGTCCTGCTTTTTTAAATTTTTCTGCTATATGTTTCATCTTATTCTCAGATGGTTTTTCTTCTCCGGTTAACTTATATTCTTTAGCTAATTTATCATACTTATTCATACCTAATTTATGATATGGAAGTAAATTTACCTGAAGTATATTAAGTTTCGATAAAAACTTCACACAATCATCTATATGTTGACTATCATCATTTATACCTTTTATAATTGGCATCCTCACATATATATTCTTACCTAGATTAGATAATTTTTTTAAATTTTCTAATATCAGTTTGTTGGATACTCCAGTATATTTAATATGTTTTTCATCATCAAAGACCTTTAGATCGTATAAAAACAGATCTACCTTATCATGGATCTTTTCTATTTTTTTCCAGTCGCAATAACCACAAGTATCAAGAGCGGTATTTATCCTTAAGTCTTTACATCTCTTTAAGACTTTGTTTAAAAAATCTCCTTGCATTAGAGGCTCTCCCCCAGAAAAAGTTACCCCACCTCCTGATTCTTCATAGAAAGGAATATCTTTTTTTATTTCAGCTATGAGTTCATTTAGATGAATTTCTTTTCCGACATATTCTATGGCTTCATTTATACAAAATTCAGCACATTTACCACAGTTAGTACATTTTTCTAAGTCTACAAGAAAAGTTTTATCTTTTAATTTTATAGCTGCTTCTTTACATGTTTTTAAACATCTACCACAGCCTGTACATTTATCTTCTCGGAACATAATCTCTTCTTTTAGACTTATACTTTCTGGGTTATGGCACCACCAGCACTTTAATGGGCATCCCTTAAAAAATATAGTAGTTCTTATTCCAGGTCCATCATGAAGTGAATATTTTTGAATATTTATAATTGTCCCTTTCATTTTTTCTCCTTTTTTTTAAAGTAATATTTATATCAATTTTTTATATATACTGTGAGTATATAACATTTTTTTCACTAAGTCTAGGAATTAAATTTATAAATATAAACAAAATTTTATATTTATAAACAAAATATATATTTTTAATATTATTGAATACTCTTAAAGTACTTTATAAATATAAGCCGTAAAAAAAGGGACTCAAGTAGAAAATCTACCTATGAGTCACCCTTATTTTTTATAACCATTAGGTGTTCCTACAGCTATTATTCTTGTTTTTTTACTTGTATTATTCCCCCAATTGTGAAGAGATTGAGAACTATAATGCGCACTATCTCCTGGATATAATACTTCCTCTCTGTCACTCAATACAAGGGTAAGTATGCCTTCTAATACATATATGAATTCCTCTCCTTCATGGGAGTATCCTTTTAACCTTTCTTGTTTCTCATTTGGAAAAATGTCGATCATTCTTGGGAGCATATTTTTATCTGTAAGATTATTACTCAAATGATAGTGAACAAACTGTGAGTTAACCAATTCATAAACTTCCTTTTCATATCCTCTCATCACTACTTTTTTTTCATCTTTTATCTTTACTTCATGAAAAAAATAAGTGAATTCTACACCTAACTCCACTGAGATTCTCTGAAGTACATCGACTGAAATAGTTGTAAGCCCTCTTTCTAATTGGGATAAAAAACCTGCAGATAGACCTACTGCTTCACCTAAACCTCTCAGTGTCATACCTTTTTTTATCCTCAATTCTTTTATTTTCTCTCCTATATTCTCTAACATATATATATACTCCTTATACATCTCTATTCTATGGCAATATTATACTGGATATATATACAAAAGTCTAATATTAAAAATATCTACTCTATCTTAATAATAATGCTTTAATTAAAATTTTTTTTAATTAATATAAAAGGAATTTTAAATATTTTATCATATATATGTTTAAGTATTTATGTTGTCAGTTAATGAAGTTTCTTATATTATTTATTAACCCTACAATTATAAATAGGAGGAAAAAATATTAGATTTTATACAGCAATTTAGCCCTATAACACAGGCATTTATCGCTACACTCTTTACTTTGGGGTTGACTGCAGCAGGAGCGGCACTTGTTTTCTTTTTTAAAGATGTAAAGCCAAAAATTATGGATTCAATGCTTGGATTTGCTGCTGGAGTAATGATCTTTGTGGTAGTGGAGGAGTTAATTTAGGATAGTTGGTTTTAATTAAAAAGTAATAAATTTTAAAGGAAATAGTTAAATAAGTTTCTAGTTGTTTAAGATGGAGGGGAGGATATGATAAATTTTATTAAAAGGAAAAAATGGAATTGGTTAAAAAGTGGTATAGCTTTGGGGGTCATTTTTATTATCGCTGTAGTTTTTGTAAAACCAATTGGTGTTTCTACACAGTTTGTAATATTTGATGGTGTGGTGTGGAATACATTTGAAGAACTAGTGATTGAAGATGCTGGAGCAAAGAGTGGTTATTCTAGTTTCAACGAATATATAAATAAAGGCGGAGGGAAATATGCTGAAAATATTGCTAATCCTATAAACTATAGTTTTATATTTACATTTGCAATGATACTTGGTGGTTTTACTGCTAGTAAATTAAAGGGTAAAAGAGAAAAAGAAGATGAACACTCCCTTCCTAAAGTTTGGAAAGATAGGTTTGGAAAATCAAAGAAAAAAAGGTATTTAGCATCTTTTTTAGGAGGGATATTAGTATTGTTTGGAGCTAGGCTTGCTGGAGGTTGTACCAGTGGGCATATGATGAGTGGGATGATGCAAACATCAGTCAGTGGTTATTTATTTACTTTAGGAACATTTGTTGTTGCAATACCTACAGCTATAATTTTATATAGAGGAGGAAGACGATGAATATAAATATAATATTAGCTATTATAATAGGATTTCTATTTGGATTTATCTTACAAAAAATTGGAGCTTCAAATCCACAAAAAATTATAGAGATGCTTAGATTAAAAGATTTTTATTTAATGAAGGCAATACTTTTTGCCATTGGACTCAGTAACTTATTGTTATTTACCCTTCTATTATTTGGAGCTGTAGATGTATCACATCTAAGTATAAAATCATCATATATAGGAGTAATAGTTGGAGGAGGAATAATGGGACTTGGTTGGGCTATATCTGGTTTTTGTCCAGGAACAGGATTGGTTGCCCTGGGAGAAGGTAGAAAGGATGCACTTTCATTTATTTTAGGAGGAATGGTTGGGGCATTACTTTTAACCCTTGTATATGGAAAAATTAAAGATACAGTTTTATTTTCTGATCTAGGAGGAAAGATGACTTTGGCTGTGACTAATGTCAGTGGAAGTCCTGCTTTATTTCCTGGTATTCCTGGTATAGTTGTTGCAGGAGGGATAGGTATCCTCTTTATAGTTATTGCATTTATACTACCAAATAAAGTATAAAATTTAAATTTAAAAGCTATCAAAGATGGGGGAACTTTTTTTCAAAGTGATCTCATCTTTTTTAACTATCCTCTCTAATTTGCCTTTTAAGGCCACCCTAAAAACTTCCCCTTGTATTTATACATCTTGAAGAAAACTACCCCCTAGAATAAAGCCTTCTATCCATTGGTACTATTGGGGTCTAGAGGCAAAATTAGTAAAAAGCTCTAAAGTAGCCTTAGGGGTATCAGGAATAGCCTTAAAGGGGTCAGAAAGAGCCTTATTTTGCCTTTAAATTACAGTAATTTAGTATAGATAATTAAACTAAGTCTAGACTGTGGATTTTAACATATTCTATGATATAATTATTATAAAGATAACTATTAGATATAGAAAAAAGTCAAGGAGGAAGATCGTGTTAATCTACATATTATTTTATTTTTCATACTATTTTACCTTAGGAGCTAGTGTGATATATTTTTCGCAGTTCTTTAGTGTTATTAATATATCAGGGGGACAGTCAGGGATGATCTTTGCTATAGGATCATTTTTAGCTATGGTTTTTCAGCCAATATTAGGGTATATAAACGATAAAACAAAAAAATCTAAAGAAATATTGATCTTAATAACTATATTTATTTTTATTACTTTGCTACTTATGAACTATACAGTTTCCTTTTGGGGGATATTAATTTTATATTCTTTATATGCAATAGCAGTCTTTTGTGAGATGCCCCTTATGGATATAGTAGCTTTATCAACTGATTATGCATTTGGAAAGATAAGGTTGTGGGGTTCTATTGGATTTGCTGCTGGAGCCTTAGTTTCAGGTAAAATTATAGAAACATTTGGATCTTCTTCATTTTTAAATTTAGCAGCAGTAGTTTCAGTTATAACAGGGGTAATTATTTTAAAGATACCTGTTATAATTAATAATTTACATGAAGATCATGAGAAGGTAGATTTAAAAAAACTTTTAACAAATAAAAGATATATTATTTTTGTAGTTGTTTCTATGTTATTTCTAGGGACAAATAATGGTCACAATAGTTATTTTGCAGTTTATTTTAAAGAGATCGGTGGTTCTATGGCGTTATTAGGAACTACGATTTTCTTGATGACCCTCAGTGAGGTACCTTTTATGGGGATCTCTACAAGATTAATAAATAAAAAAGGAGTAGAGTTTGTGGTTACTCTGGCAGTATTATGTATAACTATCAGATGGGGGGGATATTTTATATTTTCTAAGCCCTCTGTGGTAGCAGCAACTTTTTTATCCCAAGGAGCTTCTGTAGGATTATTTTTTGCTGGAGCAAATCTATTTATTCGAAATATTGTAGAAAAAAATACTCTAGGAACAGCCATAACGATATTTATGGCAGCAGGTTCTTTAGGGGGGATGTTTATGCAGTATATTTCAGGATTAATTATAGAATATTACGGAGCAATTTATATCTATGGATTTTTTACAATACTTACATTTATAGCTTTGATATTGATGTTCTTAGAAAAAAAAATTAAGAATAAAAAATAAAATAAAAAGGAGATTGTATTTATGGCAAGGGGATATGACGAGGTAAAGGATCGAAAAAATAAGGTATCGTTATTTGGAAAAACATTGGTAAGAAGATCTAAATCTACATGTGAGCTGTGTGGTGAAACAGGTCAAAAATTAAATATATTCGAAGTTGGAAAAATAGAAGTAGAGCCTGATCTTGAGAGGTGTATCCATATCTGTGATACTTGTATGGATACAATAGGTAGATTAAAAAAAGCTAACGAAAATGATCTGAGATTTTTAAACCATGCTATTTGGAGTGAGGAAAATATAGTAAAAGCTACAGCAATAGACCTTATAAAACAGATTGAAGGAAAATATTCATGGATAGACGATCTATTGGATATGGTTTATATAGATGAAGATTTACAAAAAAAAATTGAGAAGATAAGTCAAAAATAAAGTATAAACATCTTTTTTTTTAATAAAAAAAACTAAGTTTAAAAGCAAGAGATCATATATTGTCAGATAAAACTTATAAAAAATATAAAAAATGGCTGTCCCAAAAGGAAGAGCCATTTTTTATCTTTTTATATCTATTATCTGTACAGACAAAGGTATGAGATCTCATCTTCTACTTTCACTAAAAATGAACTGTTTGCTTCAACTTCAAAAGTATCTCCTGTTGCAATCTCTTTCCACTCCTCAGTATTAGGTAACTTTACTGTCATCTTTCCAGAAGTAACAGTCATATATTCTTTTTTAGATGTTCCAAACTTATATTCTCCTGGAGCCATAACTCCTATTGTTGCTGGTCCTTCATTATTATTAAAACTAACAGATTTTACTTTACCTTCAAAGTATTCATTGGTATTAAACATTAAATTTCCTCCTTTTATTATTATGTCAATAATAAATTTTCTCATAAGAGTCTAAAGGCTGTCAAGGAGGGAATAAAAAAATCATTATAAAATATCCTTTTAGTTTGATAATATATTTTCTTCTAAATATTCCTTTATTTTTTCTATAGAGACAGGTTTACTAAAATAATAACCTTGAACTTCATCGCATTTATAAGCTTTTAAAAAATCAAATTGTTGCTTTGTTTCTACACCTTCTCCTATGGTTTTAAAACCTAAAGTATGTGCCATAGAAATTATTGTTTTAACAATTATCTTATCCTCTTCATTATTTGTAATTCCATCTATAAAAGATCTATCTATTTTTAATCTATCTATAGGGAATTTTTTGAGGTAGCTTAAGGATGAATATCCAGTTCCAAAATCATCTATTGCCAATTTAATATTTAAATCTTTTAATTTTGACATGATTTTTTCATTTTTAAATACGTCATCCATTAGCACAGATTCTGTTAGTTCTAGTTCAATATGTTTTAAATCTATTTTTTCTTGTTCCAAAACCTCTTCAATCATTTTAGGTAGATCACTATGTTTTATTTGATATCCAGAAATATTAATGGATATATATATATTTGGATCTATTTGGATAATTTTTTTTAAATCATAAAAAACTTTTTCTAAGATCCATCTTGTTATAGGAACAATAAATCCGCTATCTTCTGCTATACTTATAAACTCATCTGGTGAAATAGTTCCAAATTCAGGGCTATTCCAACGAATAAGTGCTTCACAAGAAGTAATTTTATGTGTGATGGTACTTATTTGTGGTTGATATTCTAGGTGAAATTCCTCATCTTGTAATGCTTGCCTCATTTTATTTTCAAGACCAAGGTTTTTTATAGATTTAGAATTCATATTTTTTGTATAAAATTTAAAATTATTTTTTCCAGATTTTTTAGCAAAATACATCGCTGTATCGGCATTTTTAATAAGTTCATCTAAAGAATCACCATTTAGAGGGTAAAGACTTACACCTATACTAGAAGTGACAAAAAGTTCTTTTCCATCGATATTAAAAGGAGATTGAAATACATTTAATATACTTATTATTCGTTTATTTAAATCATCGATAAGATCAAAATTTGGTATTAAAATTACAAATTCATCTCCACCAAATCTTGAGACAATTTCATCTTCAAGTTTTATTTCTTTTAAAGATTTAGCAACTTCTTTTAAAAGCTCATCACCTGCAGAATGTCCTAAAGCATCATTTATATTTTTAAATCTATCTAAATCTAAGAACACAAAAGCTATCTTTGTCTTCTCAATATCAGCATCTATAATTAAATTTTTTGCTTTGCTATGAAATAATCCTCTATTTGGAAGATCTGTTAATGAATCATAATATGCTAAATGTTGAATTTGTTTTCTTATATGTTCTTGATTTGAAAGATCTGAAAACATACCAACATAATAATCAATATTATTTGTTTTTTTTATATCTTGTATTGTTATTATATTTAACCATCCAGGGTGAACTTTACCATTTTTTCTTCTGTCCCATATTTCGCCCCGCCAACTACCCTTATATTTAATGGAATTCCACATCTCTTTATAGAAAAATGGGGTATGGTGATTTGAAGTTAAAATTTTAGGATTAGAGCCAATTAAATCTTTTTTTCTATACCCAGTAGTTTTTAAAAATGAATCGTTGATAGAAATAATTTTATTATATTTATCTGTAATCATTATACCCTCAGGTATATTTTCTATGATGTGGGCAAACAACCTTAATTTTTTATGATCTTCTGCTGAGTTTTCAGTTAATTTTTTTATTTTATGGGTATATTTAGTTTTATTATAGATTGATCTACTAAACATTAGGGTTATTAAGTTAAAAAAAATAAAAATTGTCCAATCTAATTTTATAAATTCATTTAAGAAAAACAATTTTCCAGGTATAAATTTAATTTTCCAATTTTGATTTGAAGATTCTATAAAATTTTCAGAGTAAAGATTTGAAAATTGATATGAATTTTCCCTTTCAAAATAATCTTTAGTTGTATAAATTGGGATATTTATGTTTTTTATGGGATCATAAATTTGAAAATCTAAGTTATTCTTTGTTAATAGATCGAAAGAAGAATTTATAATATCATCTATTTTAAAAACTCCTAAAATAAAACCTAATATTTTTTTTTTAGGATTTAAATTTTCTTTATATACAGGGTTTAAAAGAAGAAATTCACCTTTTTTATTTTTTTCTGAAAATAATCTAATTTTTGATATTTCTGTTATTTTTCCAGTTTTTAATGAACTTAAAATTGCTTCGGCTTTATCTTTATCAGAAAATAAATCCAATCCTAAGATAGCTTTATTTTCTCTGAGTGGTTCAATATAATATATGGGATAATATTGAAGGGAATCTCCCCTTTCTTCCATTTGACCAAGAAGTCCTATCTCATTGAATTGGAATTCTTTATATCCTTCTTTTTGGGCTGATTTTTCATATTTTATCCTTTCATTATTTTTGACTAGGGGTATCCACGAAAGAGATTTAATTTTTTTATTATTTTCTAAGAATTCTTTTGTAATTTTTTTAAACTCCTCCCTATCAACATTTTTAGAAGATAAAAAAAAATGTTTTAATTTATTTAAAACATCTATATTTTTATTTATCTCTGTGTTTAAAACACTTAAATAATTTTCTCTTTCTTCTTTAAACTTATATTGAGCAAATTTATCTTCTAAAATATTAACTTTATAAAATATTAAACAGGATAATAAAAATCCAATGAAAATTATAAAATAAGAAAGAGTATAACTTTTATTTGTTTTTGATCCCATAATAACCCCCACAAATTTATATTTATTGTAATATTATTTTTACATTTATTTTTGAAAGGAAACTGATTACTCTATATCTATATCTATATCTATATCTAGTGTTATTTCCTTTAAAAAACAATAAAAAGTTTATCTTTATCTTTTATTAGATCTCTTATTGTTTTTATTAAATCACTAATTATTTTATGTTGTTTATGATATAATAATAGTTGGAAATATAAAATAAAAAGGAGATAGAGTCATGGCTAAATGGAAAGGAAAAAGTAAAGCAAGAAAAAATAATATAGTAGAATTTGGAAAAAAATTAGTTAGAAGATCTAAATCAACCTGTGAACTATGTGGAGAATCTGGTAGAAATCTAAGTGTATATGAAGTTGGAAAAACCGATGAAGAAGCTGATTTTAAAAGGTGTATACACATATGTGATGAGTGTAAAAACACAATAAAAAATTTAAATAAAGCCACTGAGAATGACCTGAGATTTTTAAATAATGCAATATGGAGTGAGGAGATCGCAGTAAAAGCTACGGCAATTCATATTATCTCTGAATTAGAAGATAAAGATAGATATCCGTGGATAGAAGATCTATTAGACGTGGTTTATATAGACGATGAATTAAAAGAGATCTGTGAAAGGATGAAGCATTAAGGGAGGGAACTTATGATAGATTTGCATATGCATTCTGTATTTTCAGATGGGACATTGACTCCAAGACAACTAGTAGAACGAGCTAAACAAAACAATATAGAGGTAATGGCTATTACCGACCATGATAATGTAGACGGTTTAGAAGAGGGAAGGAAAGAGGCAGAGAAAAAAGATATAATTTTTGTAGACGGGATAGAGGTCTCAGCAAATTTTTTAGATAAAGATATCCATATATTGGGATATTTTTTAAATTTAGAGGACAAAGAATTTTTAGATTGGCTAAAAAAATTACAGGAAAAAAGACATAATAGAACTTTAAAGATCCTTAAAAAATTAGAACAATTAGGAATTGAAATAAGTTTAGATGAAGTAAAAGATCAAGCTCTTGGAAATGTAATAGGAAGACCTCATATAGCTAAGATCATTATAAAAAAAGGATTTGCATCTACTATGGATGAAGTTTTTGATAGATATCTAGGAGATGGAAAACCTGCATATATCCCCAAGGTAGGAGTAGATATGGTAGAGGTAGTGAAAAAATTAAAAGCTAATAAAGCTGTAGTTATTTTGGCTCACCCCCATCTTATATCCCATCCAGATGATACAGTGGTAAATATAATAGATATCTTAGTAGAAAATAAATTAGATGGACTGGAATTATATTATCCAAATATAGATATAAAAAAAAGAAAAAAACTGTTAAAGATAGCCAAAACAAGAGATCTTCTATTAACTGGAGGTTCTGATTTTCATGGACTTAATAGACCAGGGATAGATATAGGAAGTGGAGATATTTCAATAAAAGTATATCAAAATATGGTAGATAGAAAAAAAATATAAAATTAAAATTAAAAAAAAATTGACAAAAAAAGAGAAAGGATATAGACTACATTTGAGATAAAGAAGAGACAATTGAATAGAAAGCTAGGGGAGCCATATGGCTGAGAAGTATGAAATTACTGACCCTTTGAACCTGAATCTAGTTAGCACTAGCGTAGGAAAGCGGAGTTTTTTTATAAAATTAATAGTAGATCATATTTTTTTAAAAAGCAATTTATAACCGTATACCTGTGGGTATGCGGTTTTTTTATTATATAAAAATTATAGGAGGATAGATGGAGATAATTTTAAATGGTGAAATAAAAGAAGTAAATGTAAAAAATATCTATGACTTAGTAAAGAGTTTAAATATCGATAGTGATGGTGTGGTAGTTTTGCATAATGATGAGGTAGTAAAAAATAAATTTTGGTCAACCAGTAACTTAAAAGTAAAAGATAGCGTAGAAGTTTTATATTTTGTGTCGGGGGGATAAAGATGGATAAATTAATATTAGGTGGAGTTGAATTTGAGAGCAGATTACTAACAGGAACAGGAAAATTTTCTTCTAAAGATGAGATACCAAAGATGTTAAAAGAGAGTGGATCACAGATAATGACCATGGCACTTAGAAGGGTAAATTTTAATAACAGTGATGAGAACATATTAAATTATATTCCAAAAAATATTACTTTGTTACCTAATACTTCTGGAGCAAGAAATGCAGAGGAAGCTATAAAAATAGCGAGGATAGCAAGAGCTGCAGGTTGTGGAAACTTTATCAAGATAGAGGTAATAAACGATATGAAATATCTTATGCCAGATAATGCAGAAACTATAAAAGCAACTAAGGTATTAGCAGATGAAGGATTTATAGTACTTCCATATATGGTTCCAGATCTAATAGCAGGACAAAAATTAAAAAAAGCTGGAGCAGCA
>Ga0316197_10000539_pt1 | contig 26325 bp, 17 predicted proteins | sample OudBiesiAoxic_MG_FD_204939 | JGI IMG/M metagenome (GOLD analysis project Ga0316197, IMG submission 204939) | Coastal sediment microbial communities from Oude Bieten Haven, Netherlands - site A oxic | ecosystem: Environmental > Aquatic > Marine > Coastal > Sediment | place: Netherlands... | reverse complement strand
TGATCAGTTCGATTGGAGGCATCCACCTCGCCTTTGTTCTCGGCTGTCCCGCGGCGGCCGCGATGGTGGTGCTGGGCGGCGCGATCTTTGTAGCGGTCTGGCTCTTCAGCCCTGCCCAGGGCCTCGTCGTTCGCTGGCTGCATCGCGGGCGCGAGATTGAGATCCCGTTGGAGCTCGGCCAATAGTATACTAAAACCTCGGCCTAGGCTGGATTCTAATCCCTGGCGGCGACAGGATCCCTCACCCTCCTTGCTTCTGAGAAATGAGGAAGGCAGCGAGATCGGCGATCTGCTGTGATGAGAGGAGGTCGCCGAATGGAGGCATCATCGAGAAGGTCTGCGTTTGGCGCGAGACCAGCTCCTCCTTGGCGATCTCGTGGCTCTGCCCGGCGGAATCCTTGATGGTGATCGAATCCGGACTGTCAGCGACGACGTATCCGAGGTGTGGCGTGCCGTCCTTGGCGGTGAGGATGGTCGTCTCGAATCCCTCTGCGAGCATGGCGTCCGGGGTGATGATCGACTCGATGATTTCCTCCAGGGTAGAGCGACTGCCGAGGTCTGAAAGATCCGGCCCCACGCGTCCTCCCCGGCCGTCGAGAACGTGGCAGCTCGAACAGGTGCCGCGGCCGAACACTGAGCGCCCTTGCCGGGGATCGCCCTTGAGTTGCAAAATCTTGTCAGAGGACTCTGGGCGTGGCGCGTCGTGGAATACAAGGATGCGACCGCTCTCCCCATCTTCGTTGCTAAGCCTGACGCTGGCGCTTAGGCGGACGACTCCCTTCCCGGCGATGTCGTAGTCTGCCCGCGCCGCCCCGCCGACCGGCACCGCTTTCCGCAGCTGCTCGAGCCGTGTCACCTTCCCATCTTCGTCGGTCAGCTCCGCCTCGAGCCACTCGGCCATTGCGGCCGCGCCAGAGCTCGAAATTGAGAGGTGTTCGGCTCCGGTGAGATCGACCTCGAATTCGAGGCTACCCGAGTGGAACGGGCCGGTCGAAAATCGTGGGAGATCCTCGCCAATCGCACTGCTAAGCGTCCCCAGAATGACGATGAGAGTAGTGAGCAGAATCATTCGGAGAGCAGCTGCTTGAGGACTTCGGCAGCGCATTGCCCGGGCGCGTTCGCCTTGGTCAGATATCCATAGTTCAAGACGGAGCCGCTCTTCGCAGCGAGCAGGCGCGAAGCGGTGCCGAGTGATCCCATCCCCATCACGCTCAGCGGGATCCGATCCTCCTCCTCGAGGATCGAGATGAGCCGGACGAGGTCATCCTGCGAATGTAGCCGCGCCGCGAGCTTGACGATGTCCACACCGGCGGCGATTCCCGCCTCGATTTGCTCGCGCAGCCGCGCGCTTTCGGGGAGCCTCTCGAAGTCGTGGAACGACGCGATCACCAGCGGCTTGCCATCCTTCGCCGCCTCCACGACATCAGCCAGTGGATCGAGCGATCGGACTTCGATGTCGATTGCCCAGGCGACCGGCAAGTAGCGCTCGTAGAGCAGAGCCCGATCATGATCCGAGATTTCCCCATCCCCACCCTCAGCAGGGTGGCGCACAGTGATGATTGCCGGGGCGAGAGCACGCATCAGGACGGATTCGGTCTCACCCAGCAGGCGCTTGGCGCTCAGGGAGTCGAGACGGAACTCGAGGCAATCACAAGCGGGTTGAACTTCGACCCGATCGAGTTTAGCTAGATCGTCTTCCGTTGCAACGGTCGCTACCACGAGTGGCTGTGATGGAATGTTAGGTATCAATCTCCTAGTAATTTAGTTTGCCACCCAATCTGAACCCGATCGACCAACTCCGCGAGACCGAAATTTCATGCTAGGGCGAAAGCAAGAGATCAACCTGCAGCTAAGCCAGATCCTCGATAGCTGCCTGCTCGTCCTGGCGTTCTACATCAGCCACTCGCTCGCCAGCTACCTGCGCCCGAACATGAGCTGGCTGGGTGGGGGTGAGATCCAACCGTTCAGGGAGTTGTTTTGGCTGATGGCGATCATCGTGCCATTCACCCCAATCGTCTTGGAGTTTCAGGGCTACTACGAGAGCCCGCTCTTGAAATCTCGCTGGCGCACGCTCCGGCAACTCGGCAAAGCCCTCTTCGTCATCGGGGTCATCGTCGGCGGATTCGCGCTGTTCTTCCGTGTCGGTGCACAGAGCCGGATCGTGCTGATCTTGCTCGTCATCACCGGCGGCGGCTTGCTCTACGCGAAGGAGTCGCTAATCCGGCGGCATCTGAGGAGGCGCGCCGACCTCCAAGGGATCCGTGAGAAGGTGATCTTCGCCGGCGAGCCCGAAGAGATCAATACCATGCTCAACGATATCCCGAAGGGGCAGTTTGCGGAGATCGAGGTGGCGGCGAAAATCGACCTCTCAAGCCAGCCCCTGGAGGATCTGGTCGAAGCGCTGCATGAGCATGCGGTGGAGCGTGTGATCTTCGCTGCTGGGCATGTCCATTTCGCCAAGGTGCAGGAGGCCATCACCGCATGCGAGATGGAGGGCGTCGAGGCATGGCTCTCCACCCACTTCATCAAGACGGTGATTGCCCGACCAACCTTCGACATCTACGGCGGCCGCCTGATGATGGTGTTCAGCTCGACTCCGAGCGTCTCCTGGGAGTTGATGGTCAAGGGGGCGATGGATCGGGCCGGGGCGCTGGTCGGCATCATCTTATCAGCCCCAGTGCTGGTCGCGGCTTACATCGGTATCAAGCTGTCTTCTCCGGGGCCAGTAATTTTCAAGCAGAACCGCGGTGGCAAGAACGGCAAACCGTTCACGATGTACAAACTCCGCACGATGTCGCTCGACGCTGAGGAACGTCGCGACGAATTGGCAGAGGACAACCAGATGAGCGGGCCGGTATTCAAAGTAGAGAAGGATCCCCGCGTGTTCAAATTCGGCCAGTTTCTGCGCAAGACGAGCATCGATGAATTCCCCCAACTCTTCAATGTGCTAATGGGCGACATGAGCCTGGTCGGGCCACGACCATTGCCCACCTATGAGGTGGAGAGAATCGAGCGCTCTGAGCAACGCCGTCGCATGAGCGTCAAGCCCGGCCTGACCTGCACGTGGCAGGCTGGGGGACGGAACAAGATCACCAGCTTCGAAGAGTGGGTGGCAATGGATCTCGAGTACATCGACAACTGGTCACTGTGGCTCGATGTGAAAATCTTGTTCAAGACGATCCCGGCCGTGCTGTTCCGCTCTGGGGCAAAATAAGTTCCGAAGATTCGGCTTGTCTGCACCCGTTCGCGCAGGGATCCTTTGAGCCATGCGCGGATTTTTCCTTGGTTCCATCGTTCTGCTCCAGCTCCAGCTCCTGCACTCAGGAAGTGGTGCACCCGCCGAGCCTGACCGTCCCAATATCCTCCTCATCTACATCGACGATCTCGGTTGGAAGGATCTTGGATTTATGGGGAGCGACTTCTACGAGACCCCGAATCTGGACAAGCTGGCCGCCGGAGGGATGATCTTCACCGACGCCTATGCAGGGGCTGCGAACTGCGCGCCTTCGCGCGCCTGCCTCCTGTCCGGACAGTATAGCCCGCGGCACGAAGTCTACAATGTCGGCACCGAGGCCCGGGGCAAGAAACAGCACCGTCGCCTGCTGCACATCCCCGGGACGAAGACCCTGTCCCCAAAGATCAGGACTTGGGCACAGTGCGCGCAGGACGCAGGTTATGTGACGGCGACAATGGGGAAGTGGCACCTTAGCGAGGATCCACTCCCGTACGGCTTCGACGTCAACATTGGCGGCACCCACGCTGGCGGCCCCCCAAAAGGCTACTTCCCCCCACACGGCAAGGCGCCGGGTCTGGCGAATAGCAAAGCGGGGGAGTATGTCACCGACCGGCTCAGCGATGAAGCTGCCAAGTTCATCCGGAGCAACCGATCGGTGCCCTGGCTGCTCTATCTGACGCACTTTGCGGTGCACACCCCCCTCCAAGCAAAGGCGGACGACATCGCCTATTTCGCCAACAAACCGCCCGGTGAACTGCACCAGCACGCGACCATGGCAGGGATGATCAAGAGCGTCGACGATGGGGTAGGTCAATTGGTGGCACTGTTGAAAGAGCTCGATCTGGACGGCAGGACGGCGATCATCTTTTACTCAGACAACGGTGGCTACGGACCCGCGACTTCGATGCACCCGCTGAAAGGTTACAAGGGGACCTACTACGAGGGCGGTATCCGTGTCCCGTTCTGTATCTCCTGGCCGGGCACCGTCGCCCCTGGATCGCGCTGCGCAGAGGCGATCACAGCCGTCGACCTGCTACCCACGATCTGCGAGATGGCCGGCGCCGTGTTGCCAGGCAAGCAGCCGATCGATGGCACGAGCCTGGTCCCATTGTTCAAGGGGGCGAGCCTGGGAGAGCGGGCGATCTTCTGGCATTTCCCTGCCTACCTGCAGAGCTACCGGCGCTCCGATGAGCAGCGCGATCCGCTGTTCAGATCGCGGCCATGCAGCATCGTCCGCGAGGGCGATTGGAAGCTGCACGAATACTTCGAGGACGGCGGACTCGAGCTCTACAACCTGAAGACGGACATCGGTGAGCAACACAACCTGGCCTCTTCCGAGCCAGGACGGACGGCAGCGCTCCACCAGCGGCTCAAATCTTGGCGGGCGGCAACCCAGGCGCCGGTCCCGACGGCGAAGAACCCAGATTTCGACCCCGAATCCGAGCGCGAGGCGATCGCGAAATCCCGTGCCACTAGCCGGTGATCGTCGCCGCCTCGGTCCAATACGTCTCACCAAACTCGCTGCGGACCCGCTCCGCCAGCGCGTCGGTATCGGCAGATTCTCGCATCACGCCGAACACCGTTGCGCCCGACCCCGACATCAACGCACCCTCGACCTCCCCCTGGTTCAACAGCCAACGCTTCAGGTCTCCCAGCACGAGGTATTTTTCGAACACCGGACGCTCGAGCTCGTTGATCAACTCGCCGATGGAGAGGGCTTGCACTCCGTAAGGGAAGGCCGGGTTCTCGACCGAATTGCTCCACCGGCTGTAGGCCCAGGGGGTCGGAACCCCGAATGGCGGTTTGACTAGCAAGAGTCGCGGCCTGGCAGTGAACTCGATCGGCTCGATGAGCTCGCCGCGTCCACGCGCGTCGCAGCTCTGACCAAAAAGGAAGAACGGGACATCGGAACCGATGCTGGCTGCCATTTTGGAGAGCTCCTGGGGCGTGGCCTGCCCGCCTAGGGCCTGGTCCAGCAGGCGCAGCACCGCCGCAGCATCCGAGCTCCCCCCGCCGAGTCCGGCGCCGGAAGGGATGCGTTTGGTGATCGAGATCTTGGCATGGATCTCCCGGCCGGTCATGGATTCGAAGGCCCGCACCGCCATGAGGCCAAGGTTGTCTTCGCCGACCGGCAGATCGGGATCATCGCAGGTCAAACGGACACCGCCCGACTCCTGCAGCTCTAGCGACAACTCGTCACAGAGCGAGAGGGGGCACATGCGTGTCTCCAGGTCGTGGAACCCATCGTCCCTGCGGCGCAGGACACGCAAGGACAGGTTGACCTTGGCGGGGGCGGAGGCTCTGAAAATCTCGGGCATCTTGAATCCCGAACTTGCCGTCACTATAGAGTTGAGGCAACGGTTTGTTGTTACCGATGCCCTATCAAGTCCTCCTCTATTACAAATACGTCCACCTGAGCGATCCTGAGGCCTACCGTGATGAACACCTCGCGCTCTGCCAGGGACTTGGCCTGCTCGGGCGCATCATCGTGGCAGAGGAGGGGATCAATGGCACGGTCTCTGGCAGTACCGAAGCCACCAAAGCATACATCGAAGCCATGCGGGACGACCCGCGCACCGCCGACATGGTGTTCAAGATCGACCCGGCGGAAGCGCACGCATTCCCGAAGCTTTCGATCAAGGTGCGCCCCGAAATCGTGTCACTCGGGCTCGGGCAAGAGGACGTCAGCCCGAGCGATCTCACTGGCGAGCGCTTGAGCCCTGGCGCGTTCAAGCGGGCGATGGAGGACGAGGATGCCATCGTGCTGGACGGACGCAATGATTACGAGAGCGCACTCGGACACTTCCGCGGAGCCCTCTGCCCAGACGTGAAGAACTTCCGTGATTTCCCGGAATGGATCCGCACCCATCTCGGAGACGCGAAGGACAAGAAACTCCTCACCTACTGCACCGGCGGAATCCGCTGCGAAAAGCTCAGCGCCTTTCTCCTAAAAGAGGGCTTCAAGGACGTCAGCCAGCTCGATGGCGGAATCGTCAACTATGGGAAGGACGAGAGCGTGCAGGGCGAAGGTTTCGAAGGCCAGTGCTACGTGTTCGACCAACGTATCGCCGTCGAGGTCAACCGGGTCGAAGAGTCCGCGGCGGTCGTCTCGAGCTGCCTCCGCTGCGGGCAAGCATCGCCCCGCTACGTGAACTGCGCCTTCCCCCCTTGCAACGATCAGGTATTCCTCTGCGAGGCTTGTGAGAAGGAACACGGGCGGTTCTGCTCGGATCGCTGCCGTGCCGCAAAAACGGCAAGCGAGACGAGCATCGCCCGCTTACAGAACCCCTAGGGCAGAGCCGGAAGGAACATTACTAACAAGAATGAAAAAGAACACCATCATCGCCCTCGCGACGCTATTGCTCGGAAGCGGGCAAGCGGCGCGCTCACAGTCGCCAGACCGATCACCCGATCCAGCGAAAGTGACGAGCGGGTCGGACGAGGGAGTGTCCATCGACGCAGATGCGATCAGGCGCGAGGTGGAAGCGCTGCGCGTGAGGGAGGTGGCGTGGCGCAAGATCGAGTGGGGGACCTGCCTGTTGGAGGGGATCCGCTCCTCACGTGAGCAGAATAAGCCGATCATCTTGTGGGTCTTCATCGACCGCCCGATCGACGACAAGCGCTGCTGAGTATTCGCAGGGGCTGCCCGTGAGGCGGTCTTCTCCAATCCCGAGGTGATCGCCAAGATCCAGGAAGGGTTCGTTCCGATCGCCCTGAAAGCTGCCCAGATGGGCCGCCCTCCGGCAGGCATCGAGGGGCAGCTGTACCGGGAGCTGCGCCGGACTCAGGCAGCTCCTCAGGGGATCGGCGTCATGAATTCCGCTGGGAAGGTCTTGGCCTGGACGCTCGGCTTCGATAACGAGCAGTGCGTCACCGAGTTCTTCGACCAGAGCAAGGTCCGCTACGAGGCGAATGCCAAGTCTCCAGTCGACACGCTCCGCTACCGCCGCTATCCCAGTGTTGAGATGGAAGCGGTCCCGGACGACGGCAGTGTGTTCGCGCTTCCCCCAGCCCACGGGGAGGGTGAGCGCTGCCCCGGCAATCTGCGCCGAGGCCCCGGGGCACTTCCCGGGAGAATTGTCGGACGTGCCTTTGGCGACGATGGGCTGCCGCTTTCGGAGGTGCGGACTCAAGACAACTACGTCGAAGATGTCCTCGAGATCAGCAAACCAATGCAGGATGAGCTCGTCGAGGCATCCCGCGCGGCCACCGGGCGATTCAAAGTCCCTGCAGCAATTGCGCGCGAGCTGGTCGAGAATGCTTACCTAGGGATGCTCGACGTGAATCCGCTCGGTGGGGATCGCGTTCGAGCTCTGCTCCTTGAGCTCTCGATCGACTTCTGGGCGGAGCAGGTTGCCGACGGTCGCTTGAAGATCACCGGAAAGTCGCTAGCCCACGCCAAGAACCGTGAGGACATCCCATCGGATGCCGGCCGGCTCTGGAACCATCGGGTCGAGCTAGACTGGCGCGGATTCGCCGAACTGGGCGACGGCCGGATCGATGAAATCATCCTGTCCGCAAGCGGGCATGAGAAGCTCCAGTGGGGAGGCCCAGGCAGTCACGTCAGCCCAAATGCGGCAGACAACCCGGTCGCCCACCTGCTCGGCGGCCGCCCGCTCGACCTCTCCTGCGCGGTGCGCTACGGGGTGAGCGCGAAGCGGTCAAGCATCAGCCCGTGAGAGCACACCGGCGCCGCGCTGGTGACTTGGAATCCACCAACTGAGTCGGGAGCCACTCACTCATGGGGCTGTTCGTATGGATGGACGGTCGAGAAAATCGGGATCTACGCTTTCCCTCGAGAGCCTGTCATGCGGATGCTCGGTGAGCGAAAATCCAGCCGCGGGCGCTGGAATTTCCGGACGTTTGGGGATTTGGGTATGAGAGCTGCTACAGAGTGGATTAGACCACATGAGATCCCCCGTCGCACAGATCCTAGAAACCCTACACGAACGCTACGCCCCACTTAAAACGGGTCAGGTGGCGGACTACATACCGGAACTTGCCAAAGCCGATCCGAAGCTGTTTGGGATCTGCATCGCCACCCGCGACGGGCACCTGTATGAAATCGGGGACACGCGGCACAAATTTACGATCCAGTCGATATCAAAGGCTCTCTCATACGGCCTCGCGCTTGAGGATCGTGGTGAAGAACACGTGCTCTCAAAGATTGGGGTCGAACCCTCCGGTGACGCATTCAACGCCATCAGTCTGAAGCCCGAGAGCGGCGCACCTTTCAATCCGATGATCAACGCAGGGGCCATCGCGACCTGCGGGCAGGTTCTAGAGACCGGCGGCGAATCCCGTTTCCAGAGGATCACCAATTATCTGTCGCGGTGTGCCGGCGAGCAGCTGGGGCTCGACGAGGAGGTCTACCAATCAGAAAGTGACAGCGGTCACCGCAACCGGGCGATCGGCTGGATGCTGCGGAATTTCGAAATCATCAACGAGAACCCCCGTGACATCGTCGAGACCTATTTCAAACAATGCTCGCTCCTCGTCACCTGCACCGACCTCGCTGTGATGGGTGCGACCCTCGCGAATCAGGGGATCAACCCCCTCACCGGTGAACGGGCGGTTGCTCACGACTACGTGGACAACGTCCTCGGCGTGATGGCGAGCTGCGGGATGTACGACTGGTCGGGCGAGTGGATCTATCGGGTCGGCCTTCCAGCCAAGAGCGGTGTGGGCGGGGGGATCCTCGCCGTGCTGCCTGGACAGCTGGGCATCGGCGTCTTCTCACCGCCGCTCGACGAACAGGGCAACAGCGTGCGGGGGATCCAGGTCTGCATGGATCTCGCCCGCGAGCTAGCACTCCATATGTTCAATCCCAGCGCGGTGCCGCAACCCGCGCTGAGACGCAGCTACACCGCCTCCCAGGTGAACTCCCGCCGCCGCCTGCCAGTGACGACCTTCCATGCGCTACGGCGCTACGGCGACCGGATCCGGGTCTTGGAGTTGCAGGGGCCGCTACTATTCTCGACCTTCGAACCGGTCGTCCGAGAGCTGGTAAAACAGTCCGCCTACTGTGAGCACATCATTCTGAACCTCGGATACGTCTTCTCCGTCGACGATGTGTCCCTCAGGATGCTCCGCGATGTCTCGCAGCAGCTCGCAGGCACAGGAGTCCGGCTCCTCTGCTGCCATGTGGGCCGGCACGGGAAGTCGCTCGTCGCGGCAGGCGTAGACGAGGATACCCTCTTCTTCAGCGAGGACGCCGCTCTGGAGTGGTGCGAGAACGCCGTGCTCGCGCGCGAGGTGCCGGGCCATGTGCAGGAGCCTCCGGCGGTACCTCTTGCGGCTTGCGCGCTCTTCTCCAAGTGCGATGCCCAGGAGCTGGAACTTCTCGAAGAGCATATGCAGTTCAAGGCTTTCGCCGTTGGTGAAACCATTATCCAGAGCGGCAGTAGCGCAGACGAGCTCTTCGTCCTGATCAATGGCAGTGTCGAAGTCCGACTCCAGCTGGGCGGCGACCGCTACCAGCGCCTCGACGTCTTCTCCGCCGGCATGAGTTTTGGAGAACTGGCGTTCCTCGATGGATCGTCGCGTTCGGCAGATATCGTGGCGATGGCACCAGTCGATTGCCGGGTGATCGACAGGGAATTCTACGACACTCTGGGCGAGCGGTTTCCAACCCTCAAGGTGAAGATTCTCAACGAGCTCGCCCTCCAACTGTGTGATCGCCTACGCCAAGCGAACCTCGAAGTCTCAGCACTGCGAAGCTAGCGCGGTCGCGCTAGCCAGAGTCGAAAAGTTGGGAGGCTGCCTAGACCGTCGGAGTGGGGGGCGCTCTCGGATGATCTGCATCGTCGAAATAGTTTACATCGGAGAGCTATGGTCTAATTTGTTGATCTACAATAAGATGCGGCACGATTTTCGATCACGACCAAGATCGACTGTCGGAAAATTTTACAATGATTGAGGCGTCAGAGAAACAAAGCGCATAGATTCTGAAAATGATAGAAATTCCTCAGATCCTGAATCGTTGAAAATAAGGGTCTTGCCTACGATCGACGACTCGCCTCCCAAGAACTGGCATAAAAGCTGCTAACGTATTGGGCTTGAGGTATTTGGGCAGATCTTGAGCGGAGCCTCTCCGTTCACCCCGTCTCCCCAGCGACAGACGCACCACCGTTACGACAGAAATTTATGAAAACCCAGGCAACCCTTTCAACCTTTGTGTGCTCAGCGATCGCTGCGGCTCTCCTCACCTGCGTGAGCTCTGCATCGACCATCGCCCTCTGGCAGCTCGCTGGTCAGCCTGGCAATCAGCTCACCACGATGGGGGTCGGTTCGGCAAACGTTTCTGCCTTGGACATGACGCGTGGCAGTGGTCTGGGTGTCAACACCGGTTCCGGCTCATTCAATTCAAACGGCTGGGATGGAGTTGACGCCAACGACTACATCAGCTTCGGGTTCACGGTCGACGCTGGCTATGAGGTCAAGCTGGCTTCCATTCTGTTGGGCACTCGCTCTTCGAACACTGGCCCAGGCACACTCGGGCTTTACAGTTCCATCGACAATTTCGCCAATCCTATTCAGCAGTTTCAGCAAACTGGAGACGCCTACAACGACCGGAATCTCGATATTACCGCCCTAGGGCTCGTCTCCGGTTCGGTCGAGTTTCGGATTTTTGAAATTGGCGATACCCAAGCGGATGGGAGCGGCGATACCAGCAGCGCCGGGACTTTTCGGCTTACCGACTACTCTCCCCCTGGGATTGCGTCTACGGCCGTATCGGTGACAGGGGAACTCACCCAAATCAGCAATCGAGTGCCGGAAGGGGGAGCCTCATTCATGATGCTCGGCCTCGCCCTGTGCGCGATCGCCGCCACGCGTCAGCTGATCTCGGGTCGCTAGTCTAGCGCCCTCCATCCCGACTCCGCTAGTCTGGCGGCGTCCGAGTCGCTATTTTTCGGTCATCGTAAGTACGCCGGCTGGCTCTCCGGAGGCAATGTGCTCGAGGTAGAGCGCGCATACCCGATCGCTCGGATCCCGGCTCAGGCATTGTCGAAACTGCGTCTCCGCCGACGCCAGGTCCCCGCGACGGAAGGCCTCGAGGGCTGAGTGGTAGTCCCGCACCCAATCCAACTTGAGCTTCATTACGGCATCCGGCTCGCTCCCGTTCGGCCCGAGCACGCCGAACAGTTCCGCCGCCTGCTCCTTGCCCTTGGTCCGCACCGACCCGATCGAGCGGAGATGGAAATCAGCCTTCACGAAGTCTGCGACCTGTTCGCCGACGACAATGCCGACACCGAACTTCTTCGTCAGCCCTTCGAGGCGTGCCGCCTGGTTGACTGGATCGCCGATCACCGTCATCTCCTGCTTCTCCTCCGATCCCATCATCGCGAAGATCACCTCCCCATGGTTGAGGCCGATCCCGATCTCGAACGGCTCGCTCCCGGCGGCGACCCATTTCTCATTGAGCTCGGCTAGGCGTTCGAGCATCTCGGTTGCGGCGGCGACCGCATTGCGCGCATCGATATCGACGCCGTCGCTACGGAAGTTCCCCCACACCGCCATCACCGCATCGCCGATGAACTTGTCGACCACCCCTCCGTGCTTGAACACGATCTTCGCCATCGCGTCGAGGTATTCCCTGAGCTGCGCCACGAGCTGCACCACATCAGCACTCTCGGCACGTGTCGTGAAGGAACGGATATCGGAGAACAGGACCGTCACCGGCTTGCGAACTCCAGGGAGCGAGCTGAAATAGTCCTCGGGCATGCTGAGGATGTGCTCCGCCAACTCCTTCGAGACCTGGCGTTCTAAGGTTCGCCGAAGCCGCGCCTTCTCCAACCGCTCGATCGTAAACTGGTAGCCAAAACTGAAGATGCCTGACAGGGCGAGGGTGAGTATCGGCGCCGCTGAAGGCACCAGCGCGTCGTATGAAAAATACAGCCAGCGCACCACGAGCAAATACAAGACGCCGCAGCCGATCAGGATGCCGAACCCAACCAGCGGGCGCCGCATCACGAACCCGACCCCGAACGCGACCAGCGCCATGAGCGCGATCGACAGGAGCTGGCCGCGCTTCGTGAAGACGCTGTAGAATTCACCATTGAGTGCGGCGGCCAGCGCGTTCATCTGCAGGTGGACGCCGAGGATCTCTGCCCCTGGGATCTCTGCCACATCGTGGAAATCAGGGATCGAAATCCCCCCGACATAGACGATCTTGTCCTTGAACACAGCCCCACCCTTATAGTTGTTCTCCCAATCAGTTTCAACGAACAGGGTGTACATCTCCATCCAAGAATACGGCGGCGGCGTGCCACTGAAATCGGCGAAGCGTATATGGTAGTCCCGCTCGGGCTCGGATATCCGCTCCCCCAATCCCAACTGTTTGAGCGTCGCGTAAGCCATCGAGTGATACGCTGGCGAGTCGTCGCGGTCACCCGGCCGGTGCGTCGGGGTCATCGACCGGACTCGATCATCGATATCCGGGGAAAAGTTCGCAAACCCAACCCTCTGATCCATCGGGCTATCTTGATCGAGCAGGGTAAACGAAGGCAGGGTGATGTCGCGTCTTTGAACCCCGTCCTTGTCACCCACTGCCTCCACGAAATCAAAATTCGAGGCGACCACAAATTTGCCGGGATGGGCGTCGAGCACGGTCTTGAAGCCGGCATCCTCCTGGCGCTCGCCTGCAAAAACGATGTCGAAGACTACGATGCGGGCACCCGCGGAAAGCAGTTTCTCTGTCAGCGCGGCATAGACGGTGCGGGGGAATGGATTCCCGAAGCTCATCTCATCGAGCACCGGGTTGTTGATCACATATTCCTCATCCAACACATCCATAACGTTGAGAGAATTTTTGTCGATCCCGATCAAGACGAGTCTGTCATCGATCGTGCCCCCCCCCCGGTTGTCGGTGAGCAGATCGCCGAGTCCGAGCTCCATCCGCTCCAGGGCCGAGCTGCCGAACAGCACTGGAAGCGCAAGCGCTGCTGCACAGGCCAGGCAAATCAGTGCCTTTGTCCTAGCGTGGCGCCAGTTGATCGTAGCGTCGGTGTCCCCCTCCATGAAAAATGCCTGATTAAAACCAGCAGACTATCCTTCCGATCGATGATTTGCCACCAATTCTCCGATCCTCAGAGCGAGGCGCAACGAGGATAGGCGGTAGATGAGGCGCGCCCAAACTGTGCGGGACTTTCTCCATGCTACTTGGAACCCAGTCCAGATCTGCGGGATGGCGGGGCTTTGAATGGACTCAGTGATGATTCTGAGACGGACGGAGGCTCCCTGCTCTAGATTTCACAAGACCTTGAGTCAGAATTTGTGTTACTCTGGGCGCTAGAACGCTCAGGAATAGGCAATCCCATCTACTGGATCCAGAAAATCGGGAAAAAATCCGTGAGATCCAATCATTGGATGGAGATAAAAATGTAATATGAATAGGATTCACAGAATTGAAAGAGCCGGAGCTCCCCTGGGGCGAGAATGGCATTGTTTATGCTGCATCAGGTTTGCCCCAGCTCCTGCAGTTCGCACAACGGCTTCCCCGTCTCGCCCTGCCCGCATCCGTCATTGGCAACACTAGCGCGGATCCTCAATACCCAGAACTTGGAACAATCGCAATTCTTCTCCTCACACCAACGCCCGCCGCACTGAGCGAATCGATCGCAGACCCGTCCTCCCCCCAGGCAACGAGGCGGGTCGACCATCTGATTGGGTATTTGCCCCCGTTTCCCCCCTCCACTTGACCGATGAATGCCGCCCAATTCGACTCTCCTCAGCGCCGTGGCATTCTGGGAATGCTGTGGGTCGGGCTCTTGATCGTTGCCCCATCCCTGGCTTCGGCACAATTGTCGCAGCGCAACACGACGTCAACGCGGGCTCCTGATGTAGGTCTTGGAGCGGAAGTCTTTGGCGGTTTGGAAGGCACGCTGAGCGATACGGGAACCACTTTCGCGCCTGAGAGCCCGGCCGATGCAGACTTGGGAGAACAGGCAATCATCCGGCCGCTTACCAGATACAGGCCGCTATCCATTTCCCTCATGACCCAGGGAGTCTACACTTCGAATGCCGGCCTTACGGAGAACAACGCGGTCGAGGACTTCTATTCCTATTCCGAGGCGGCCTTCAGCTACACCCCTCAGATCACAGAGAAGCTCTTTGCCGATTTCTCGGCCAGCTACGGATTCTACCGCTACAACGATGACAGCACGCTCGATTTCGACAGCCTCGAAAGCAGCCTGGGCCTCATCCGGATCATCCCGGAACTGAACAATCTTGTCGCGTGGAGCAACTATAATTACACGCGTCTAACCGAAGGTCACGACGGGCACAACGAATTGCTCACCGACCACTCCATCGAAGTAGGACTCTACTACCCGGTTCCGATCAACGATAGGCATTTCGCATTCGGCAGCTATCTTTCCGAATTCAGCCTGGCAGGTAACCCGGAATTTGTGCGACGCAACGAGCACGGCTTGACACTCGGCTACGCCTTTCTTCCCACCGATAAGCTCGAGCTTTCAGCCTACTATCAATTCTTCGTCTACGATTACGTCGAGCGGGGGCGCCTCGACCTTCTCCAGGACGTCGGGGTGGCCATAAAATGGAAAGTGTCCGACAAGGTCGACATCAGGCTTCAGGCGAGTTACTCCGATAACGACTCGAATATCCTTGGGGGGGACTACGTCGTCGGTGAGTCCGGTGCCTCGGTGAATTTCGGATTCAAGTTTTGACCTCCAATTTGCAACATCACAGAACCAATGAGAGCATCCAATTATCTATCCCGTAGAAGTGGCGCCGCCGCGCGCGCATTGATCGCGCTATGCCTTCTAGGCCAGGCAGGCAGCCGGATCGAGGCGGCAGATCTGAAAGAAGCCCGGGTCACGAGGACGGTCAACGTGGTCAATCTCCTCCCGAAGGATCGCTCGCCAGTGCCAGCGAGGAAGGGGAACGTCATCAATAGCAGGACTGGCCTGCAGACAGGGATGAGATCGCGGGCGGAACTCGAGTTCTCGGATAAGTCGGTCGTCCGCCTCGGATCCAATAGCATTTTCAGTTTCAAGGACGGCGAGCGGGAGCTCGAACTCCAGCAGGGGAGCGTGCTACTGCAGATTCCGAAGGGCCGCGGGACGACCAAGATCAAGTCCCTTCCCATCACCGCTGCGATCACTGGAACCACGATTCTTTTCGAATCCTCCCAACGCGTGCTCGATGCGGGGGGGAACGAGATCAAGCCCGGGATCGTCAAGTTGATCGTCGTCGAGGGCTCCCTAGAGTGGGCGTTCAACGCCGATCCACGCAAGAAGCTCAAAATGAAAGCTGGTGAGATGGTCGCCTTTCCGTCAAACGCGCGCAGATTTCCACAGAAGGTAAAGGTCGATCTGGCGAGGATCAAAGATACTTCCCTGCTCATGAACGGGGGGATGGGCAATCTTCCGGACATGAGTCGGGTGGACCGCGAGATCTCGACTCAGAACAAGCAGACCCGCGATGCGAACAATCCAGCTCGAGGCTTCCCAATCAAGAAGCCCAAGCCCGACAACACCGACAACCGGGTCAGGGAGGTGGAGGTGGCCAACAGGGTCGGCCCGATCGTGAGGATGATCAGGGCGATCGTCGCGCCCCCCGACACGGACACGGGACCCGTCACGCAACCGCCTGCTATCGTCGTGATTCCTACGCGGCCCGAGCGATGTCCTCAGGATTCGCTCGATCACTTGTGCCGGATGCCTGGCTTTGGTGCAGGCAGTTCCAACTGATCCGTCATGAATGAGAGGAATATTTTTGCCGTGCGCCGTTGGATCATTCGGAGCTTAGTGGCCGGGCTTGCATTCACATGCAGCAACCGGTCGTCCGCCCAGGCCCCCGATGCTGTCATCGACAGCTCCTCGGTGAAATTCCTCTCCTATGGTGGGAGGCTCGACACCTCGTTCGAAGGTGTCGACCAGGTGTATAGCAGTGACGCCGGACTAACACTCTTCCTTGACGGCAATAGTTATGGATTCACTGGCGCAGCAACAGAGGGACCAACAGGTGCGGATGGGGACTGGGTACACCTGAACACGGAGCAGCTCACGCCGAACAGCTATCGCGACGATCTGCAGATCGTCACCGAACAGGGGGACATCGACATCGCCCAGCTCGTCAGCTATTTCCCAGGCAGCGCCTCGGTCAATATCTCGGTGACAATCACCAATAATTCGTCGGCGAACTTTGATGCAGCACGCCTTATCTACGGCGCAGATACGTTCATCAACGGCGACGACCGTGGTGACTTCGGGGTCGAGGATTTCATCGCGACGCGCTCGGTCGGAACGCAAGACAATACTCCGGAGACACTTTTTTCAGGCCTCAGCGGCTTCCCGAGCATCGACGATCCTGGGATTTCTTCGATGAACTACCTCTCGGGATTCTTCAGGACGGTTTGGGAACAGGTCCGCAGCGGCTCCCTCCCGGACACGGTCGATCAGATCCCGCTGTCACGCGACCAGGCGATCGCGATCTCCTTCGATAAGGCGAATCCCCTCCAGGCCGGAGAGAGCTGGACAGTGCGGCTGCAGTGGATCTACGAGATTCCTCAGACGCTATCACTCTCCTCCTGCAACGTCACGTCGCCGGCTAGCCAATCATCGCATCTGGGCGAGGTTGCGATTGTTTTTGATGGCAACAATAGCAACTCGAACCCGATTGATTCCACATTTGAATACTCGACTGATGATGGCCAGAGTTGGGAACTCTGTACCGCGGCAGCTTCATCGTCGCTCTCCAATCCAGATCAAGGTCGGGGCACGCCGTTCGTTGGTGCATCGTTTATTTGGGATCCGGTCGCTGATGGTATCGCTATATCCGAGGCGGAGACGGTGGACCTGAGGGTTAGGGTCGTCGAATCAGCCGGCGGGCAACCCAGCGAATGCATCGTGAACGCCGTCACGATCGAGAGGGCAGAACCTCGCCTGGTTCCAATCGGGGGCAAGGAGATCGACGAGCTGGCCGAACTAACGTTCACCGCAGCAGCCAACCCTGGCCTATCTCCTTCCCTCGCCTTCAGCCTTGAAGATGGTAGCTCCGGATCGGTCCCGACGGGAGCGGCGATCGATCCCCTCACTGGTGTTTTCGCTTGGACCCCTACCGAACTGCAGGGGCCGGGGGTGTTTGCTTTCGATGTGGTCGTGACGGGCAGCTCAGGTTCTGACCGCGAGACGATCACGGTGACGGTTTCCGAGGTGAACGTTCCCCCATCTCTTCCTGCCATCACCGACAAGACCGTCGAGGAAGGAGCAGAGCTGGCATTTACGATCACGGCGACGGATGCTGATCGCCCCGGCGATACTCTAAGTTACTCGCTCGATGCAGCGTCACTGGCGGTCGGCATGGCGATCGATCCTGACAGTGGACAATTCACCTGGACCCCGGGTGAAGTGAGAGGTCAGAACGAGTTTGATGTGACCGTGACCGTCCAGGACAATCGTGGGGAGGGCGGCGGCGCCATGGATTCGGAATCGTTCACCGTGAGCGTCACCGAGATCAACGATCCCCCTGTCCTGGCCAACCTGCCTGCGCAGATCACTGGTGAAGGGCTGGCTCTCACTTTCACGGCCGCCGCAACTGACACGGATCTACCCGCACAGACTCTGACCTTCTCGTTGGATCAGGGGGCTATCGATCTCGGCATGTCGATCGACCCTTCGACCGGTGTCTTCAATTGGATCCCGACTGAGCTGCAGGGACCCGGCAGCTACATTGCCACCGTCGCGGTCGATGACGGCGGATACCCCGCGATCGCCGATCCCAAATCGGATCTACAAGAAGTAGTGATATCAGTGACTGAGGTGAACCGGCCGCCGGTCCTCGCAGCGATCGGAAACCGCCAGGGCGAGGAGGAGGAGGCGATCGCTTTCTCGGCGGCGGCAAGCGACCCTGACCTCCCTGCCAACGCGCTGACCTTCTCGCTGGCCGATGGTGCCGGTGGGGCGGTGCCTGCCGGTGCGGCGATCACACCCGGCGGCGCGTTCTCTTGGACGCCGACCGAGGCCCAGGGGCCCGGTTCTTACAGCTTCGACATTGTGGTCAGGGACAATGGCGCTCCGCAACTGCTCGACTCAGCGACCATCACCTTGACGGTCGCCGAAGCCAACCGCCCACCAGTCCTCGCGGCCATTGGCGATCGCTCCATCGCCGAACTCCAGAGGCTGGCCTTCTCGGCGAGCGCCAGCGACCCTGACACGCCGGCCAACACGCTGACCTTCTCGCTGGCCGATGGAGCCGGCGGCGCAGTGCCTGCCGGTGCGGCGATCACTTCCGGTGGCGCCTTCTCCTGGACACCGACCGAGGCTCAGGGGCCAGGCTCATTCACCTTCGACATCGTCGTCGAGGACAATGGCGATCCGCAACTGGCCGATTCAGAGACTGTCACCGTCACTGTCACCAACACTCTCGATCCAACGACGACTTTGATTTCGAGCAACATCAACCCCAGCGTCTTCGGTCAGGCGATCATCGTGTCGGCGTCGGTCAACCCGCCCGAAGGCGACCTGCGAGTTCCAAGTGGAATCGTAGAATTGCGCGATGGCGAGACCGTGCTCGATTCCAAGACTTTGGCTGGCGGACAAACTTCGTTCACCATCTCGGGCTTCGCCGTGGCGTCCCACCGCCTGACGGCAATCTACCGCGGCGACATGGAATTTCTGGGGAGTACTTCATCCCAGCTCGAACAGGTCGTCAACCGTTCTGTTTCCCGCTCTAGCGTCATTTCCTCCAGCAACCCATCCGCCTTTGGCGAAGACGTCACCTTCACGGCAAGCGTCGCCGCCGTAGCGCCGGGAGTCGGGATCCCAAGCGGAGGAGTTGACTTCCTCATCGACGGAACCCTCGTTGAGACGAAATCACTGGTCGACGGCTCTGCAAGCCTCACACGATCTGATCTCCCGGTTGGCTCCCACGAGGTGACGATCAACTATTTAGGATCGGACGACTTTCTCCCGAGCACGTCGGTAGCCCTTCAGCAATCGGTCGGTAAGGCCGCATCCACGACTGTCGTCGCAAGCAACAACATACCCAGCCGGCTCGGTGAATCTGTCACCCTGATGGCCACCGTCAGCGTAGATCCCCCTGGTCGAGGGTCACCGGAGGGCACGGTCGAATTCCTCGATGGCATCTCGAGCCTTGGCGTTTTCCCCCTCAGCCCAGCAGGCACAGCTGAGGTGTCTCTCGATTCGCTGGCGCTCGGAAGCCATCCGATCACCGCAAAGTATTCGGGAGATGACTCGATCGCTGAGAACAGCTCAGCACCATTGGGCCAGGTGGTCAATCTCCCGATTTTCACCATCAGCGAGCTCGCTTCGGAGCAGCCGGAGGGAACGACACCGGGGACAGGGCCGATCGATCTTACCTTCACGGTGACCAAAAATGAGACGACTCCCGGCCCGGTTTCAATCGCTTATTCGGTTGTCGGCAGCGGGGGCGATCCGGCCGAGCTCATGAGCGATTTCGATGCGCCTCCCCCGGCTGGCTTTCCAGAAGGGACACTGGATTTCGGGTCGGCAGCAGGCAGCCAAGTGCTGTCCCTCCGGGTGCGTCCGGATGACCTCTCCGAACCTGATGAGAGCTTCACGGTCTCGCTTGCGAATCTCACTGTTCCCTCGCGGGCTCTCACCAGCGCATCGGGAACGATCCTGAATGATGATGAGCTACGGATCTCCATCGGCGCGAGCCAAGCCACCGCCATAGAGGCTCAAGGGAGCGCCCCAGGTATCTTCACCGTCTCTCGCAATGGGGACGACGGGCAGGTCTCCATTGACCTGCAGCTCGCCCCATCGTCGACTGCAGCCTACCCTGCGGATTTCACCCTCAGCAATGTCGCTGGGGGGAGCGGCGCGTTTACGGCGACCATCCCGGAAGGGAGTTCCTCGATCGAAATCTCACTCATGCCGGTCGATGACATTGCGGCCGAGGCTAGCGAGTTTGCGTCCCTGCAGGTCATTGCGGCACCGGAATACGACATTGAGGGTAGCGGGGCGGCCAACGTTACCATCCCCGCCAACGATCTTGCCGCCACGAGCCTTGAAGACTTCGACCCAGCCACCTCTCCGAACGGCGGCGAGGGGACTCTGCGCCAGGCGCTTCTCAATGCGGATAGTTTTCCGGGAGCGGATGTGATCGTATTCGGACCGGGTGTCGGCGGCACACTCCTCCTGACCGCTGGTGAACTGCTGGTAGCGAGCGATCTCTCGATCATCGGCCCGGGACCCGGCCAGTTGGCGATATCGGGCGATCTCGATCAGAGCGGCAGCCCGACGCCAGGCGACACGAGGGTCATCCGGGTCGATGATGGAGATCTCGATTCGGTCATCAATGTGACTTTGTCAGGACTGTTGATCACCGGCGGTGTCGCTTTCGGCGACACCTACCCAGAGAATGCTGGCGGAGGAATCCTCAACTATGGAGAATCTCTGATTGTAGAAGAGACGACGGTTTCGCAGAACGCCGCAGATTTTGGTGGTGGTATCGAGAACGGAGGGGAGCTTCTAGTGTCCCGCTCCACGATATCCAATAACAGTGCGACCGAACTCGGCGGCGGTATCGACAATTTTGGCTCCACCCTCGAAGTGAACGGGTCGACGTTCTCAGATAACAGCGCTGGGTTCGGTGGCGGTGGGATCGAGAACACTGGTAGCACAAGCATCTACGGGTGCACGTTTGTCGGCAACTTCGCCGTCAAGGTGGCCGGTGCCGTCGACAATTTTGGGGGAGACCTCGAGATCGCCAATAGCACGGTCAGTGGAAATGAATCTCAGATCGGCGGCGGGCTCGTCCATGAGAATGGTGTGATGACCATCGTCAATTCCACAGTGGTCGGGAATAACGCTAGCCTGTCCTTGAATGCCAGCGTCGGTGGTGGCGTCTATCTCACGGATACTCCGGATACGACAGCCCGCCTCGACAACTCGATCGTCGCGGGCAATACGCGCGACTTCAATGGGGCCTCCATCCCCAGCGATCTGGGCGGGAAGCTACTCAGTATCCAGAGCAGCAATAACCTCATTGGCGATGCCAACTCTGCAGGCGGATTGCAGAATCGGACGAGGGGCAACCTGACCGGGATCGAGGGGACAGGGGTCCGTCCGTTAGCGTCGATCATCTCACCACTGGGAAACAATGGGGGCGCAACCCAAACGCATGCGCTCATCCAGGGGAGCCCAGCCATCGATGCCGGCAACAACAGCCTCGCGGTCTTCGCTGATGCGACACCGTTCGTATTCGATCAGCGCGGCAGCGGATATCCTCGCATCGTGGGCGGGACAGTTGACATCGGTGCCTACGAGCGCTTGCCGACCAGCGAAGTCCGGATCACCGAATTTTTCATCGACCCCGGCAGCGGCGCCCAAATCACTTGGATCTCGGAAACCGGCGAGAGTTACGAAGTCCTCCGTAGCGTGGACTTGATAAGCTGGACGGTCGTGAGCCCGCCAGTAGCTGCCACCTCGGAAGTCACGCAGTGGACAGATGGGAATCCGCCTGCACTGAGGGCATTTTACGTAGTGCGGCTCAACTAGCGCCTTCCCAAGGATCTGATCTACTTGGTCAGGTGCCAAGTAAGTGCTGAGCTGAGCCGGGAGTCGCCTCGTTGCATGAGCTATGGCTGTTCTTCGATTCTGAAGTAGACGTGGTCGGCCCCTTCCAACTGGGCACCGCTGAGGTCGAATGTCCTGGTGGTCGTGTCGCCCGCATCGGCGGCGACCCCGTCGTCGAGATCGCCGTCCCAGTTCGACAGATCGCGAGAATACTTGACCGTGTAAGATTCTCCCTCGCGGGAGTTCCAGCTCAGTGTCAGCAAATGATCGTCTGAAGAATAGTCGAGCGCGGTGATGGCGAAGGTAGGGAGTCCACCTTCCAGGCCGAGCGGCCCACTAGTGTAGACCGTCATGACCTCTTCGGGGGTCAGAGCATGATCCCAGATCGCTACCTCGTCCAAGGTTCCATCGAAGGTCTCTTCACCGCCGCGGATGGTCAGAGGGGCATCGACATTGTTCACCCCTTCGCAGTAACCGCCATCACCAGCGATACCAGTCTTGGGATTGAGGGCACCATTCTCCGGCAGGGAACCATTCACGTAGATACTAGCCGTGTCTGTAACGCTATCATAAGTACAGACAATGTGCACCCACTCGCCGTCATTGTAGGCATCTGCAGGCAGTCGGCACTCCTCCCCCCAGCCGCCATACGACTGCCAGCCCCCGATCCGGAAACGCAGCGGGCTGTCCTCGCCCCGACCTCTCACCAGGATATTGTACCCGTATCCTGATCCGGTGATCGATTTGTCCATGATGGTTCCGTATTCGGGATGGTTGTCGATCATCCACCAGGCCAGGGTCAGATCCTCGGTCTGTGGCACCGCCTGGGGGCCGCAGTTGATCTCGTCCGCGCCGGTGCCTGCAAACGCAGCTGCACCTTCCTTCCCTGGCATCAGCCACGACCCGCCGGTGATCTGTCCGTCAAATCCGCCAACGACATCGCTGGCTACCTCACCCATGCCCTCGTCGAATGGCCAATAGGCTATCAGTTCGGCCTGGGTGGTGCCGGCTGTGACGAACAGCGATACGGTGGACGCGATCGAATAAATCAGTTCTCTTTTCATAATCTGCAATGGTTGATGTTCATATTTCTTCCGGGGGGAGCGGATGCCTCCCTTCCCATCCCATGGCAACCAGCAAGATCGGTTCCAACGAGGCAGGAGAACTTGGCAGATACGGGCGAACCGGACCCCGATCCGCGCCTCCAGCAGAACGTAAATCGAGATTCGCTTCAAGCCAGAACCGCTGCCCCACGAGGGACAGAGCCGATCCACCTGCGGCCCAGACATCTCTAGCCCCCTCAGCACAAGCGTCCTGCCAAGGAAGTTCGTTGCGAAAGTGGCCGATACATTCTTTTCAAGGTCGAGACGGGTGACACGGTCGGATCGGCACCCGTGAGCAACGAGGCACGGGGAATGGGGAGATTGTAGAGATTGGGGAGGGATCAGGCTGCTTGGGAAAGGGGAATACCTAATCGATCATAGAGCTCAGCGGTGGCCAGGTTGATGACCACTTCGGCCAACTCGACAATCGACTCAAAGGGCCTGGACTTGCCCGGACCACTAGCGGAACTTGTCCACGATTCACCTCGCCGGCTTTCAGGAGCGCCGGGTCACAACATTTTTCACCACTGACAACATTGCCGGGAGATAGATTTGGCGACTCGGTGTCAAGGGGGGCTGGTGCTGGAATCACAAACTCCATCGGATTCATTCATTGAAACGGAAGATCGATTTCAAAAGACACGCTGTGGTGATTCCTACCGTTCTATGGATCGTATTAGCCACCTCGGCTAGATCAAATGACTGGGAACAAGCTGCTGGCCCTGGTGGAAATTTCGTGGTTGATGGGAAGGCATCGACGAGCTTCAGTGTCTCGCGCAACGAGGGCGTGCAGTGGCGAGTTCCTCTGCCCAACACCGGACAGGGAGCTGCGATCATTTCGGGTGGGCGCGTCTTTGTCACCTCCCATACGCCGACGGATGGGGATGCAGAGATGGGATCACTGATCGTCGGGCAATGTTTCGATGCAGTGACTGGCGAGGAACTCTGGCGGCGCGAGCTCCCCGGTGCCCGGACGACGGACCTATCGAGCCTGTTCAGCGACAACACCGCCGCCTCGATGGTCGCCGATGGTGAACGCGTTTGTTTTACCAACGTCGGTGGTTCACTCAAGTGTTTCGACTTTGATGGCAAGGAACTCTGGTCGAAACGATGGGTGCCATTTGGCAGGCACCATTCACGCCAGCATGAACCGATCCTTCACGACGGGAATGTCATCGTCGTGCGCGTGAGACCGTCAGACCTCGATCCGATCGTCACCACCAAGGCCGGAGCGAAACCGCTTGGGAGGGCGCGCGACTACTGGACCTGGCTGCACGCCTATGATCTGAAGACCGGCAAGCTCGAATGGATCGGTGGATCTGGGACGGGCATCCATGCGACCTCGCTGATCGGCCTGCGTGCGGATGGCCGATCGGCAATTCTCACCGGGCGGGGTGGGGGACATCAACCACCGGAGGATCCCTACGGCATCTCGTTGCTGGACGCCACAGACGGGAGTGCGATCTGGGATCTTGAAGTGGAAGGTTACGCATCGCACCAAAACTCCTGCTGGAATTCCGAACTCGCCGCCCTGTTTGCGGGTAAGAATCACCAGACGGTTGATATCGAGACGGGGAAGGTTCGCCAGACGGTGTCCTTGTCCCATGGGGTGCAAATTTGCCGACGGGTCGACGGGCGCTATGTCACCGAATCTGATCAGAATCTAGGTGCCTCGAAGAAGCCGATTACCTATCAGTCCAATCTGTTGGTCGGCGACTTCCATTACTTCCGCACTTTCAGCGGCTTCTACATCGGCCGCGTCCATGTGAAGACTGGGAAGGTCGAATATCTCGAAGTCCCGGTGCAGGTGGTGAGGAAGGTGGGGGCGCCGGATGAGACGCTCTGGCGCGAGGCGATCCCCAACGACATGCGCAACTCGATGGGATTGCTCGCCACCCAGGACAAGCGCAATGCTGGCAGCGGTTGGGGTCATTGTTCCGCAGCCAGTCCGACGGTGATCGGCGAGCACCTCTACATGCCGACGATGATCGGAATGGTCTACGTGCTGAAATGGAAGGCCCCAGTGCTCGATGAGAGCGCCCTGGTGTCGGTCAGTGATCTCGGCCCTGCGGGCAAAACTTGGTCCTTGTCGAGTCTGTCCTACCGCGAGGGACGGATTTTCGCACGGACGATGAAGGAGTTGATCTGTATCGGGAATAGGGATTGATTGCATCCACCAGTTCCAACCATGACGCGCTACCTGCTCTTGCCACTCTTGTTTCTTGCCATCGTCAGCTCTGCTACGGCCGAGCCCGACGGACCTGGAGTCTCCAAGATCATCCCAGTCGAACAGACCAGAAAGCTCAAGGCGATCCGAGACGAGATCGGCGAGATCAAAGGGCTCGACAAGCTTTACGAGGACCGCATGCACCAGAACGGGCTGCCGTATCACATCTACATTCCAAAGGATCTCGATGCTGGCGTGAAGTATCCGATGGTGACCTTCCTGCATGGTCACACGGATCTGACAATTGATACGCATAAGGGATTCCCCAAGGGGGTCTGGTCGCTTCCGAAGATTCAGGATGCCCACCCGCACATTCTTTTCGTGCCGAGAAATCGTGTGAAGGAGGACAGGTGGACAAGCGATGAGTATCGCGCGATGACGATCCAAGCTCTCGATGATCTGGTGACCGAACTGAATGCTGATCCGAACACCCCTAACATCGACGAAAACCGACTCTACCTAACCGGTTTTTCACGCGGGGGGCAGGGGACGTGGAATTTCATCCGCAAGTTCCCACAGAAGTTCGCCGCCGCCGCGCCGCTGTCTGGATTCTCACACGGCCCGCAGGACGCCGGCGAGGCGAAAGCGGTGATGCACATCCCGACCTGGATCTTCAATGGTGACGGTGATGCGGGTGTCAAAGGATCACGCATCAGCTTCAAGGCGCTCAAGGATGCCGGCGCCGCTGATGTCAGGTATCACGAATACCAATCCCAGGGGCACGTGATCGACGATTTTGCCTACTTCACCGAGGGCTTCATGGAGTGGCTGTTCTCGCAGAAGCGGACGGGTTGACAGGACTCAGCCTCCGCTGGATCGTTGTCCGATCGCCTAGATCGAGCCGGCGATTTGGCTCCATGTCCGCCATCTGTCGAAGGATCTCGCTTGGGATTCCCCGTGCGACGCGAAGATCGCTCATGTCGAAAACCGTCTGGAAGATGCTGCCCATCAGGTAGCATCGTGCCATTCCTGCACGATTCGGCTCCAGAGGCGGCAAGAATCAGAGGCCTTGGAGCATCCTAAGGAGCTGATAATCAGTGGATCCCGCTGATTTCAAATTTCGGACACGACGCGGTCGCGGCTGCTAGATTAGAGTTGATCTCGCAATCGAATTATGGTAATTACAATAAGTGCTTTCTCTATTATTCTTCTCAATATCGCTACTTTGCTCAGCTCTCAGCATGAAGATTGAGGTGTTCGACGAAGCGAAAGCCGGCGCTACGATCGAGAGCGCCCC
>Ga0316197_10000538_pt1 | contig 26372 bp, 18 predicted proteins | sample OudBiesiAoxic_MG_FD_204939 | JGI IMG/M metagenome (GOLD analysis project Ga0316197, IMG submission 204939) | Coastal sediment microbial communities from Oude Bieten Haven, Netherlands - site A oxic | ecosystem: Environmental > Aquatic > Marine > Coastal > Sediment | place: Netherlands... | reverse complement strand
AAAAACATCTTCCGCGCTACAAGGTGCAAAAAATGCAGCAGAGTCGGCTAATGAAGCGAAGAGTCGCTATCTAGCTAGCCTCAGCCATGAACTGCGTACTCCACTTAATGTCTTACTAGGTTATGCGCAGCTACTTATGCGTGATAAAGCATTATCTTCTGAGCATAGTGAAAAGATTGCTATTATCAGACGCAATGGAGAACATTTGGCAGATCTAATTGAAAGCCTGTTAGAGGTTTCTAAAATTGAAGCCGGACGAATGACGTTACAACGCGACGAGATAAGCTTAAAAGTTATTTTACAACAGTTAGTTGACATGTTCCAAATGCAGGCGAGTAAAAAAGGAATTAAGTTCCATTATCAAGCAAGTGCAAACCTCCCCGATTATGTTGCCACCGATAAGCAGCGTTTTCGCCAAATACTGATCAATTTAATCTCTAATGCGATCAAATACACTGAAACAGGCTCTGTCACATTTAAAGTAACCTACCGGAGTGAAGTCGCAAATTTTAGCATTATCGATACTGGCGTTGGTATCGCTAAAAGTGACCAAGAACTGATCTTCAAACCCTTTGAGCAGATTCGAAATGCCCATACACAATCGATTGGAGGCACCGGACTTGGATTAACTATATCTCGCTCTCTTGCTGAATTAATGGGTGGAGAAATAAGCTTAACTAGTCAGGTTGGGCAAGGTTCGGCGTTTAACTTCCGCTTAATGCTCTCTAAATTGCATAAAGATCCTAAAGAACCAGAACTAAATAGATCTGAACCCATCGGTTATGATGGCAAGATACAGAGCATATTAGTCGTCGACGATGACCACCATCAACGCGAATTAATGCTTAATCTCCTTTCACCCATTGGGTTTGAAGTATTACGTGCGGAGAGTGCAGAACAGGGGTTTACAGTACTACAAGAAAAGAGTGTGGACCTGCTATTAATGGATGTACAGATGCCCGAAATGAATGGCTGGCAGATGGTTAAACAGATGCGCGAATCACATTATATGATGCCAGTATTAATGGTCTCAGCAAATGCACGAGATGCTGAATATAACCTCCAAGCAGAGGGGTACCATAATGGCTATATTGCTAAACCAGTTAACCTAGATGATCTGCTAGGCAAAATTGCACAAGCCTTAAATTTGCAGTGGCAGTATGACAATAACGACACACAGGCAGCAACAATGATAACCGTAGAACGTAAACCTACAGCTACTCGAGAGCAATATAACGAATTAATTTCACTCGCTGAAATAGGTTATTTATCGGGTTTTAAAGATAAGTTTTCAGAGATAGAATCAACCCATAGTTACCCAGAAGATAGCGCATCACAAATATTGGAATATGTCGAGGTGTGTAATTTTCCAAAAATCATCGAATACTTAAATGAATTAAGTCATGAATTAAATATTGAGCTAATTAATGAATAATAATAAAAGCAGTGAAGTCGTTTTAGTGGTCGATGATTCTCCAGAATCTTTAGGTATGCTTAATGTCGCGCTGGATAGCGAAGGTTATACCGCCTTGGTTGCATTAAGTGGTTTGCAGGCGTTATCTATCGCAGAGAAAATGCCACCCGATGTGGTGCTATTAGATGCGATGATGCCTGAGATAGATGGCTTTGAAACCTGTCGTCGCCTCAAAAAATTATTACCTAACACCCCCATTATTTTTATGACCGGATTAACTGACGTTGAAGATATCGTGAAAGGTATCGAAGCCGGTGGAGTTGATTACGTCACTAAACCTATCTCCCCTGATGAGGTAATCGTTCGTATTAAGCGCCATGTCGCAACGGCTAAACAAGCATTAAGTGCACAGGATGCATTGGATCATGCGGGTAAAAACGTTTTTTGTGTCAGTGACCTCGGCAGGCTCTCTTGGGCAACGCCACACGTTCATGAGTTGATAGACAAAATTGCCAAAAATAATGATAGCCCCTGGGCAAGCCTCGCTAACTTAATTGAAAAATGGTTAGAAACCGATACGCGTATTGATTTACAGGTAGACTGCTTTGCAGAACCGATGGTTATCACCTACGAGCGTCAGCAGCAGGAGATGCATCTATTACGTATCGTGCAAGCGCAAACAAAAAAAGAGCCTGCAGACCTGAAAAATAGCCTACCAATCACCAAACGTGAATCAGAGGTTTTATATTGGGTTTCCTACGGTAAAACCAGTTGGGAGATATCACAAATTCTGACCATGAGCCCGCGTACAGTGAACAAACATTTAGAGCAAATCTATAAAAAACTGGGTGTCGATAACCGTACTTCAGCAGCCGCCATCTCAATTCGAATTTTAGAGTCTTAAAAATTTTCCGATTGATAGACTATCTGTCCACTTATAATGAGTGGACTACTCAACAACATCTTTAATTTTTTGTACTTCTGCGCAGGTAACGTCATCTTTATATACAGAAGATTTCCAATAGGCATTGTTCCACATTATAAATTAACGAAAAAAAAACATAACAATCAATGCATTGCATTAAAAACCAATCACATAAGTATCTGCTTTATCTTGTTGTTTAAAAATAATAGATAGCTGCATGCACTCAATCGCAATAGCTAGCTTTTACTAAGTCATTAGTTATGAGCAACTACAAACTAAAACATATTAAGGTAAATCTATTGCGCCCCCTAATAGTGCACAGCTCACACTTAATGGTGCGCAACACCTTAATAATAGATACAAAAAACACCCACAAACAGGTTAAGGCACTGATAGTTAAGTGTAAATTATTTTTGGCACCTTTTGTGCAAATAACCACATTGTTAATAAAATGTTAATCGTCCATGCGAATTTAAAAGGGGCATCTGTAGTGACAACAAAAGCAACAATACAATTAAAGCCTCAAAAAGAGATGTCAATCTTACTCGTTACAGATGAGAGCCATAAACAATCGACACTGAAAAGTGCATTGTTAAAACTGAATTACAGAGTGAGTGAGCAGATCATTCATGATGCAAAGTTGGCAAAAAAATGTATGCAACTTTTGCCTGACATTTTAATTATTAAAACCAATTCACTAAGTGCTTTTACATTAAAAGAATTAGCAACTATTGACCAAGTTTCACCTTTACCTATCATTATTTATAATGCGCAGGAAAAGCAATCACTTATACATAGCGCAATTAAAGTAGGTGTCAGTGTTTATATTATCAACGGATTTGAACCTCTACGTTTAGCCTCTGTGATAACAGTAGCAACAGAAAAATTTGCAGATCGTCAGTTACTGCGTAACGAACTGGAACAGACTAAAACACAATTAGCAAATCGCAAAATTGTAGAGCGCGCTAAAGGTTATATTATGGAGCAAAAACAGATGAGCGAGCAGGAGGCGTTTACTATGTTAAGAAAAATGGCAATGAACAATGGCCATTCATTGACGACGGTTTGTAAAGACGTCATTGAACTTTCTGAGTTATTAAATGCAAGACAGTTATAAATAAAAATAGATTCTAATAACTGGTTATCAATGGCGATAACAGGTTAAAAATTTAATCTCAAACAACGTAGTTTGAGTATATACCGAGCAACGGCGCTCATTACCCCGCTTTTATTAAAAGCAGGTTAATGAGCGTTTTTTTTTGAAAAAGTTTTACCTATTTTAATTAGAACAAAAGGATATTGATCATGAGTTGGATTAAACCCGTTAAATTTATCGCAAAAAAATTGGCACTAAGTATTGCCATATCGGCAACAGTTGTCTCTTTTGCGCAAGCAGAGAAAATTGGATTTCCCGAGAAAGAGGAACTGAAATTCGGCTTTATTAAACTAACGGATATGGCCCCCATTGCTGTCGCCTATGAACAGGGTTATTTTGAAGATGAAGGTTTGTACGTCACCATTGAAGCACAAGCAAACTGGAAAGTACTGTTAAATGGTGTCATTGATGGCACTTTAGATGGCGCACATATGCTAGCTGGTCAACCGATCGCTGCAACCATGGGCTTTGGTACTAAAGCGCATATTATTACACCAATATCAATGGACCTTAATGGCAACGCGATCACCGTATCTAATGACATATGGGCTCAAATGAAACCTCATGTGCCAAAACAAGCCGATGGTAAACCGGTTCACCCAATTAAAGCAGACTCCCTTAAACCCGTTGTTGATAGCTACATCGCTAAAGGTAAACCCTTCAACATGGGTATGGTATTCCCCGTTTCAACGCATAACTATGAACTACGTTACTGGTTAGCGGCTGGCGGTATTCACCCAGGTTACTACGCACCACATAAAGGCGATACTAGTGGTCAATTAGAAGCGCAAGCGATGCTATCGACAGTGCCACCACCACAAATGCCTTCCACATTAGAAGCCGGTACTATCTTCGGTTACTGTGTAGGTGAACCTTGGAACCAACAGGCAGTATTTAAAGGTATCGGTGTACCGGTTATTACCGATTATGAGATTTGGAAAAACAATCCTGAAAAAGTATTTGGTCTAACAGCAGAGTTTGCAGAAAAATATCCAAACACAACTATTCGTTTAACACGTGCGCTTATTCGTGCGGCAATGTGGTTAGATGAAAATGACAATGCAAACCGCCCAGCAGCAGTGAAAATACTTTCTCAACCAAACTACGTTGGCGCAGATTACGATGTTATTGCTAACAGCATGACCGGTACCTTTGAATATGAAAAAGGTGATAAACGTGCGATTCCTGATTTCAATGTATTCTTCCGTTACAACGCGACTTACCCGTACTACTCAGATGCAATCTGGTACTTAACGCAAATGCGTCGTTGGGGACAAATTTCAGAACATAAATCAGACGATTGGTACAAAGATTTAGCGAAGAAAGTTTACCGTCCAGATATTTATGAAAAAGCAGCACAATCTTTGATTGATGAAAAAATTGCTGATGCAAAAGATTTCCCGAATTTTGCAACTGAAACAGGTTTCCGCGCTCCACAGAGTGACTTCATTGATAACATTTTATATGACGGAACGAAACCAAATGCTTACATTGATTCATTCAAAATTGGCTTAAAAAAGGAAGATAAACTTTAAAAAAATGAGCTGTCGGCTACCAGCTGACAGCTTTCAGTTACCAACTGGCACCGTTGCCAACCATTATTAAGAAAGAGTTGAAAAGGATTTACACGATGACAACAATCATAAACAAACTGCCCATTACAACGCCGTCTGTGGTGAGTTTGAAAAATTTTATCAGCAGCATAAGTAAAATGCTTATATTGCCTTTCATCGGCATCACACTGTTTCTTATGTTTTGGAATATTGCAGCACAAAACATCAATACCTCACTCGGACAATTCCCCGGCCCACAAGCAGTTTATGAACAATTTCACTCGTTATATGATGAGCATACGGCTGAACGCGCTAAAGCTGATAAATTTTATGAGCGTCAAGAAGTACGTAATGCAGCCCGCTTAGAGGCTGACCCAACGTACAATGCCAAAGTGCGAAATTACACTGGTAAAGAGACCTTTTTCGACCAAATCCTAACTAGCTTAGTCACCGTCATGAGCGGGTTTTTATTAGCCGCAATTATTGCTATACCACTCGGTATCGCAATGGGCCTCAACCGCCACCTCAATGCAGCGATTAATCCAATAGTGCAAATATTCAAACCAGTTTCTCCACTGGCTTGGTTACCGCTTATTACCATGGTGGTGAGCGCTTTATATATCTCAGATGACCCGATGGTTTCTAAATCTTTCTTAAACTCACTGTTAACTGTAACGCTATGTAGTTTATGGCCAATGGTTATCAATACCTCAATCGGTGTTTCATCATTAGACCAAGATCTTAAAAACGTAAGCCGTGTTTTACGCTTACCAACACTAAAACATATTCAAAAAATTGTATTACCCGCTTCTATTCCAATGATTTTCACCGGTATGCGCTTGTCATTTGGTGTTGCCTGGATGGTCTTAATTGCCGCAGAGATGCTAGCGCAAAACCCTGGTTTAGGTAAGTTTGTTTGGGATGAGTTCCAAAATGGTAGTTCAGATTCATTAGCGCGTATTATGGCTGCAGTTATCGTGATCGGTTTTATCGGTTTCTTATTAGACCGAGGTATGTTGCAACTACAACGCATGGCTTCATGGGATAAATCAGCAACAACCGTTTAAATATCACCAGTCGAAATTAAGGAATAAAGTTATGAATGCATTTTTAGATATTAGCCATATTGATATGGTATTCCCGACACCAACGGGTGATTTTACAGCATTAAAAGGTGTTGATTTACAAATTAAAAAAGGCGAATTCGTCTCACTTATCGGTCACTCAGGTTGCGGTAAATCGACCGTATTAAATGTAGTGGCAGGTTTATATCAAGCAACAACGGGCGGGGTTATTTTGAATAACCGTGAAGTACGCGAACCCGGCCCTGAGCGTGCGGTGGTTTTCCAAAACCATTCATTGTTGCCTTGGTTAACCTCATATCAAAATGTTGAACTGGCGGTTAAGCAGGTGTTTGGTAACAAGATGAATAAGGCTGAAACCAAAGAATGGATTGAACACAATCTAAAACTGGTGCATATGGACCATGCAATGCATAAACGTCCGAACGAGATTTCTGGAGGAATGAAACAACGTGTTGGTATAGCGCGTGCTTTAGCGATGCAACCGGAAGTATTATTGATGGATGAACCCTTTGGTGCCTTAGATGCATTAACTCGCGCACATATGCAAGATTCATTAATGGAGATTCAAAACGAGCTCAATAACACCGTTATTATGATCACTCATGATGTCGATGAGGCAGTATTACTGTCGGATCGAATCGTAATGATGACTAACGGTCCTGCGGCAACAATCGGTGAGATACTCGACGTTGAATTGGAACGCCCACGAGACCGACTAAGCCTTGCTAAAGATATCGAATATAATCGTCTGCGCTCTGAAGTTTTAACCTTCTTATATGAGAAGCAGCGTAAAGTTGAAAATATCAGTAGTAAAACAACAGCGCCAACAGCAAAAAAAGCCACGGCATAAAACGTTAACCATTGAAGTAAAAACTGCTTTAAGAATGAGCGAAAACAAATATCTAATATTTTGTTTTCGCTCATTCTTATTGTTGTGAACATATAAAAACAAGGTAATTAGTGGTAGTAGCTCACAAAACATAATCACAAATCAGTTAATAAAGTATTTATGCCTTCCCTAATCTACAATCAATGCTAAAGCGGCTATTTCACCCCTATAATTTACAAAAAATTTACAAGGACTGTATCCATGCTTAAGTCTATCTCTATTCGTAAAAAGCTCTTTATATTGCCTTTACTGCTCGCCATCGCCATGATGGGAGAAGTATTGCTAGTGACTACATCACTTCAACAAAATCAAGCCGATGCCTTAATTGTTAATATTGCAGGACGCCAACGCATGTTAACCAAAAAATTCTCCGCAGAGGAGTTATATAGAAGTAACCGAAAAGATCAGGCACTACCCGGTTTATTAAGTGCAGAAAAAACTGCAGCACTTTACCAAAGCGCTCTAAAAGCCTTACAACAGGGAGGGCAAACCTATGCTGATTTAAGCATGCAGCAAGCAATCCAATTGCCCGCACCTATCCATCAACCATTTATTGAGCAATTACATAAAGTTGAATCACTCTGGAAAGAGCAGCTTAAGGCTTCGATAAAGCTTGAAAATGATCCCTCCGAAAGTAATGCCAACGCCTTTTTAACGAGCAATCATAAATCGATGGCCGCAATGAACAAAGCGGTATTAATCTACGCAGACTATGCATCAGAGAAGCTAAATAAATTAGTTAATAGCAGTATTATACTCGCAATAATCATGGTGATACTGAGCTCTCTGATCGCTTGGTTAGTGATTAGAGATACTACTAAGCCAATTAATATGTTGGTTAAAATTAGCCGCAAAATTAGCCGAGGAGACCTTCGTACTGACTCTGACTTACACGATATTATTAGTAAAAATGAGTTAGGCTTACTTGCCCATCATATCGAACTGATGCGTCAATCTTTACAAGAAGCACTAAGCGAGATTCAAAAGGCATCAAGCAGTATTAACTTATCATCTCATCAAGTCTCTGAACTTTCGACACAAATAAGTCAAGCAAACCGAAGCGAGCAACAGCGTTTTTCCGATATGTACGATAACTCAATCAATTTAGAAGAATCGACTGCTCGATTAAGTGAAATTGCAGCAGAAACGCTCATGATGGTAACCGAGTGCAATCAGTTATCAACCAATGCTTCTAGCTTGGTAAGTGATAATATAACCATGATGAGTAATACCTCAGCAGAGACCACTAAAGCTAGTTCATTTATTCAAGAACTGAGCAATACTGCTGAGAAAGTTTATGGCATTGTGGACGCCATTCGCGCGATCTCTGAACAAACGAATTTGTTAGCGTTAAATGCAGCTATTGAAGCCGCTAGAGCAGGCGAACAAGGGCGAGGCTTTGCTGTTGTTGCAGATGAAGTTCGTAACTTAGCTGGGCGAACGGGTAGCTCAACCGATGAAATAGCAAAACTAATCACCCAGCTAACTGAAGGTGTACAGCAAGTTGTCAACTCCATGGGGCAAGTGACCGATAGAGTAGAACAAAGCCGTGAAAAATCACAGCAAACTGAACAAGGCATTTTAAAAGTAACTGAAAAAATTCAATTAGTTGCACAGGCACAACAGAGTATTGATGAACAAGTTGAGCGCCAAAACCAACAATTAGATATTCTCAAATCGACCCAAAGTGAGCTGCAGGCAATCATCGAAGATAGTCATAATAAATCCGAGACATCAGCATTGGTCGCAGAGCAACTGTCTAAAGTCTCCAATAATATTACTGAGTTATTACAGGACTTTTCAATTGAAGCGGATTTAAAATCAACCCCAAAGGAGCACAATGAGAAACGAAGCCATCCTCGTTTATCAGCAGGACTACATTTCACTCTGACTCAAGGCTCCCAGAAGGCACAAGGGTTAACTGAAGATCTCAGTTTAGGTGGGGTAAAAATACTCGTACCAGGTAGCTTCCAATTACAAGATCAGCAACCAATCTCTTTACAGTTATCCTATTTATATAAAGGCCGTAATAAACAGTTTGATATATCAGGCAGTATTATTGAATACAAACAACAAACCGTCGAAGGGGTTAAACTACAACTGCGCTTTGACAACATAGACCAACAGCAGAAAAATGCGTTAACAGAGATTTTTGCAGAGCAGGGGCTAGACACAAAATACCAAAGCGGATCGATAACACAGGGTTATATAGACCCACACTAAGCGACTATTTAATAAAATAAAAAGCGGTCAAATTTATGACCGCTTTTTATTGGATATCATTTTTACGCTATTAATTTACATAACAATCAAGCCTACCTCAGAGGTTAAACTTCATTTAATTTACCGCAATAACCAACTATGAATCAATTATGCGCTTTGTTCATCATTATTTTTTATTAGCAAGCGAGTATTACAATATGACACGAAAATGTGATTATTCTTTACTTTGCTTGGCATAACGACTCGCTAATATCGCGCAGTAAAAGATTTGAATCGGATGATAGAGCATTATGGGTAATAAAATCATACCTAATTTCGGGTCTGAGCCAAAGATAACCGCGGCCATCGGAATACCGGCAGCTAAGGTTTTTTTAGTACCACAGAAAACAGCTGCGACTTCATCTGCTAATGAAAATCGACAGCGTCGCGCCCCCCACTGCACTAAATGCACCATTATTAATAACACTACGCTACAGATAGCGATTGAGGAGAGCAACAGTTGCAACGAAAAGGACTGCCAAATGCCGTTTGCGACCGAATCACAAAAGGCGTTATAAACGATTAGTAGGATCACATATTTATCGACTTTATTAACCACCGCTTTATGCTTCTCGGCAAAGCTTAATAGCAGTGGGCGTGCTAATTGTCCCACTATCATCGGTAGCAGCAACAGTTTACCAATAGAGAGCACTGATTCCATCAGATCTAACTTAGCGCCTTCAAAACCCATAAACAGTTGAATAAGCAGTGGCGTAATTAAAATACCCAAAATGCTTGATAAAGAGGCGTTAAAGATAGCGCCGGGAACATTGCCTTTAGCAACACTGGTCATCGCCACAGAAGAGGAGATAGTGCTTGGTAAAACAAATAGATAACAAAAACCAAAGGCTAACGCTGCAGGCATATAAGCAAGCAGAAGATCACCAAAAACCACCCAAAGTAGTGGATAAGCAAGAAAAGTAGCAAGCTGAATATAGATATGTAAGCGCCAGTTAGTAATACCCGCTTTTATTGCTGCAGGTGATAATCCTAAACCATGCAAGAAAAAAACAATTGCCACACCCACAGCGGTCAGTTTATCAAGGTGAATAAGACCTCCACTTCGTCCAACTTCAGCAGATATTGTGGCTAATCCGATAGCGATAACTATCCCCACTAAAAACCACTCTTTTTTAAGCTTACCGACAATAGCCATAATAATTATTTACTCTTTATTGGTTTGCAATATTAGTACAACCAGATTAGGTCGAACCTTATATTTTCAATATTAGGATGATATTTAGGGTAACTTTTAAAAAGCACCAATAATGTATTTTAATAGTAACAATAGATAAAAAATGAAGTCGAAGTTTAATAAATTTAATCGTTTAGTTCTAGGTCCAGGGGAGCATAAAACGTTCAAGCACGGAGTAGCTGACTGTTTTTAATAAGACGGTTATGGTCGTTTATAGATAGTGGATAAATTAATAATAACAAAGGTAAAATCGATAGCGACACCATTCGCTAATTGTAGATAATTATAATTAACAGGAAGCGCTATGGCATTAAAAAAGGAGAGTGGAGGCTCTCCCTAATTCTGAATCATCATTTTTTAATAATTTTAAAGTTGTCCCAGGCTTGCGAAGTTGGCATCACTTCAAGGCTGTTAATATTGATATGTGCAGGCTGCTCGGCAATCCAAAAGATAATATTTGCGATATCTTCTGGCTGTAACGCATGGGCATTATTGTAGATTTGTTGGTATTTTTGTTGATCGCCTTTAAACCGCACCAAACTAAACTCACTTTCCGATAAGCCAGGCTCTAAACTAGTGATACGAACGCCTGTGCCAGCAAAATCACAGCGTAAATTTCGAGAAAACTGAGCGACAAAGGCTTTACTTGCGCCATATACATGGCTACCAGGATAAGCACTACTAGCAGCAACACTCGCTAAATTAATAATGCTCGCAGAAGGTTGTGCGCGCAAGGTATCTAATAGGCTATGCGTAATATTGACCAAACCAGTCACATTGGTATCGATCATTGTGTGCCAATCAGCCAAAGAAGCCTCATTGGCAGGCTCTGCGCCTAAGGCAAGACCTGCATTGTTAACAAGAATGGCTATTTGTTTAAACGCATCGGGAAGTTGTTTGCTAAACGCAATCACAGCATCACTGTCTCTTACATCTAATACTGATGAATATACCTTTGTAAGTGGTGCTAACTCGGCACTAAGTGCTTGTAAACGCGACTCTCTTCGCCCCGTTATAATAAGCGGATAACCATGCTGTGCAAATTTTTTAGCAGTCGCCAGCCCAAATCCAGATGTTGCACCAGTAATTAAAACAATCGGCCGTAGATTAGTTGTCATCTTGCATTCCTTTAAATAGGTTCTCGGGTTGATTTTATAAACAGCATCACATCGTTAATAATCTCATGTTTGATCGACTAATAATAAGCACTGGGTCTCAGAAGTAGAGTTGCTAAGCCATCCTTGGCAGTTTAAAAAAGACGGTAATTAGCAATAACTAGCGCCCTCAGTTTCTACGTTGTTAGCGATAACTCTTATTACGTAGTATCTGATGACTCATTTAACTCCATTGATATAAATGTGCTTTAGGTATAAAAAATACATTTTTTATACCTATTATTATGAGAACTGTTATTTTAATGACTAGAGTTATAGTTTCATATCAAACACCAAGGAAGGTTATGTTTTATTTTTCCCTACAAAAAAAACTCAATTTACTGCTTTTAATAATTGGTGTGATAATTTTAGCAATTAGTTTAATTACCAATAATAACCAACAAAAACAGTTGGTTAAAGAAACCATCGAAAGTAATTTAAAACTTGTGTCAGGCAATTATTTTGACTCCATTAATACCTTAATGCTAACTGGCATGATGTCTAGCAAAGCAATTCTTGAAGATAAAATTCGCAACGAAAAAAACATCGAAGAGGTAAAAATAATCCGCGCTAAGCAGGTAATTAAGCTCTATGGGCCAGGCAGCAACAGTAATCAGGCAGAAAATGAAGCAGAGCGAGCCGCCCTGCAAGGCATTGAAAGTATGACCATTACGGAGCGTGATGAAAAACGCATTTTAACTTATTTAAAACCTATTATGGGCAGTGAAAACTACAATGGTACTAACTGTTTAACTTGCCATATGAGTAAAGAGGGCGACATTTTAGGCGTCGTTAAATTAAGTTATTCTCTATATGAATCTGATCAAGCGATAGCTAAAAATAGCGCAATTAATGCCCTATTACTCACTGTTATTTTTGCTTTTGCTTTCTTAAGCTTAGCCTTACTTATTAAAAGATTATTTTTTAAACGTCTAGACCTGATAGGTAATGTGATCCATAAAATTCATGATAGCAATGATTTAACACTGCGTATTAACGACCAAAGTAATGATGAACTTGGTAAGTTGAGCCACAATTTTAATGCCATGTTAGAGCGATTTTTAGAAAATATGGAAAAAGTCACCCGTACTTCGGTAATTTTAAATCAAGCAGCAGATAAACTTTTACAATCAGCACAAACAACAGAGGAAGCAATTCAACAGCAAAAGGTTTCAACTGAATCTGTAGCAAGAGCGGTCAATCAGCTAAAAGAGTCCTCTGAAGAGGTTAAAGATACCTCTGTAGATGCAGCACAACGTTCAGATTTTGGCAATGAACAGGCTAAACAAGGTATGTTGATCGCAAAAATAACGCAGGACAATATTAATGATCTTGCCAGAGAGGTTAATAACGCATCGAAAAAAGTCGCTAACCTTCAAGTTCAAACTGAAGAAGTAGGGAAAGTACTAGAGGTAATCAGCAATATTGCCGACCAGACTAACTTATTAGCATTAAATGCTGCAATTGAAGCGGCCAGAGCAGGTGAAGATGGTCGAGGTTTTGCAGTTGTCGCTGATGAAGTGCGAAGTCTAGCAAACAATACACAACAAACCACTTTGCAAATTAAACAAACTATTGAGCGTTTGCAAACAGAAACTAAACAAGTGGTAGATGTAATGAATCACTCTGCGCAAGATGCAGAGAGCCGAGCACAACAAGTAGAACAGGTAACAGATACCCTCAATATAATTACTCTAAAAATGCAGGAAATTAATCAACTAAGTGGCCAGATAGCCTCTGCAACAGAGCATCAAAATAGTGCATCCGAGGAGATAAGCCACAATGTGGATGAGATAACAAATAGTGCAGAAAGATCACTAATTGATGCAGTAGAAAGTAAAGCGATTAGCTTAAAGCTGCAAAACTTAGCCAAAGATCTTAATCAACAGGTTCGTTTGTTTAAACTGAAATAAAAATATTCTCGCACTATCAAAAGTATAAATTTTATTTTGGGTGCGAATCTATATTAAAATTATACCGCCCTTGTTTATTAGGAAGGACTTTCTCGAACGAAATCTCATTCCAATTTTTTCTAGTTAAGTGGTCATAAAAGTCACTACTTGGGTCAATCAGCTGAAACAAAGACTCAGTTACATTTTTAGGTAGCACTTTACCTTTATTATGGTTACTAACCATCACTAACGCCCAACCTGCAGCGGTAAAATGTCCTCCGGCTAATACACTAATCTCTCCTGATTTCCTTAACGCTAATACCTTTTCCGAGGTATTTACCGTGCTAACAAAAACATCTTTACCAGGCTGTAAACCATGCATCTTTAATGCATCTAAACTACCAAAAGCCATCAGGTCATTCGCGGTCCAAATATATTTTAAATCGGGTTCTCGGGCGATAGCAGTAAAGGATTTAGCATAGCTTATTTGTTCATCCCAATGCGCAGATATTAGGCGTCTAAGCTTGAGATCAGGCTGTGAATTAAAGTAGTCCAAAGCACCAGCTTGTCTCTGTATTGATGCAGGAGTATCTTTGTCTCCTGAAATGAGCAAAACTTTCCCCGCTTGGTTATTATTAGCAGCATGCAAAGCTTTAGCAGTTTGCAGCCCTATCCAATAGTTATCTGGAATTAAACTGCTTAATAAATATTTCTTCCAATGTTGATTCTTTAATAACTGCGATTGTAGTTCAGTACTTAAGCCATTTAGAATAATAATAACAAAAACGTCTTGATCCTCTAATAAGTAGAGTAGTTTAGGTAATATTTTTTTCTCATTCACTAACAGCAAATAATCCGGTAATTGTTTATTTTTGACGAGCCGTTCAACCTCTTTTATAATTCGGTAATTATCTCTCTCTGCATGAAATATTTTAAAATCTAAATCAAGTCGAGTAGCTGCCGCACTAGCAAATAGGTCAACATCCTTCCAAAAACTTTCACCCTCTTTTCCAGGGTTAAGCAATAATACCGAGGGACTCGCCCAGAGATTGCAGCAGAAAGAAAAAAACAAAATAACTTTCATTAGCTTACGCATTTAATCTCCAGGGAAAAATAGTAGTGAATTCAGAGGTAAGCAGATCCCTAGCAAACTTAAATAGCAGTAATATTGCTTTAGTATAGCTAATTTTAGGGCTAGCAGAGGAAGAGCTAATACAGTGACTTTACAATAGATAAAAAGGCTTTCTAAAAGAAAGCCTTTATTCGGTTAATGAAGGTTAATGCGCTTCATCCCAGTTGTTGCCCATGTCAGCATCTGCGATCAACGGAACATCTAATTTCGCAGCATTAGCCATGATATGTTGAATTTGTTGCGTATAAGCCTCTACACAATCTTCTCTAATGCTAAACACCAATTCATCGTGCACTTGCATAAGCAACTGCACAGTATTATCAGGCTGTTCTGTAACCCAATGCGCGACATCGATCATCGCTTTTTTGATGATATCCGCAGCAGTACCTTGCATCGGTGCATTGATAGCTGCACGCTCTGACGCTTTCTTAAGTATACCGTTACGTGAATTTATATTAGGTAGCTGTAATCGGCGCCCTAAAATAGTTTCCACGTAGCCCTGCTCTTTCGCAATAGTACGCGTATCTTCCATATAGGTTAATACACCCGGATAACGGTGAAAATATCTATCCATATACTGCTGCGCTTCATTTCGGCCAATATTTAACTGTTTTGCTAAACCAAACGCACTCATGCCATAGATCAGACCAAAGTTAATCGCTTTTGCACTGCGACGCTGGTCAACGGTAACCTCTTCTAAGCTTACAGAGAAGACTTCTGCCGCCGTAGCTTTATGAATATCTACACCGTTTGAAAACGCATCTAACAGTCCTTTATCCTGTGACAAATGTGCCATGATGCGTAACTCGATTTGACTATAATCGGCAGCGACAATTTTATACCCCGTTGGTGCAATAAACGCTTGGCGAATACGTCGACCTTCTGCACTTCTGATCGGAATGTTTTGTAAGTTTGGATCGCTTGATGATAAACGCCCAGTGACAGTAACTGCTTGATGATAAGAGGTATGCACACGGCCAGTTTTTTCATTGACCATTTTTGGTAGCTTATCGGTATAAGTCGATTTTAGTTTACTCAAACCACGATGCTCAATAATCAATTTTGGCAGTGGATAAGTTTGCGCTAATTCAACCAATACCTCTTCTGCTGTTGAAGGGGCACCCTTTGGTGTTTTCTTCAAAATAGGCAGCTCTAACTCTTCAAAAAGAATCGTTTGTAATTGCTTTGGTGAGCTTAAGTTGAATGGCTTACCAGCTTCTTCATAAGCTAGCTCTTCAATCTCTAATAAACGTTTAGCAATTTCAGTGCTTTGCACCGCTAATAGTTCACTATCGATAGCTACACCACCACGTTCAACATCCGACAGCACGGTTAATAGCGGCAATTCAATTTCATTAAATAGCGTTAATAGCGATTCAGATTCTTTAAGACGGCTAACTAATTCAAGGTGTAAACGTAACGTAATATCAGCGTCTTCAGCGGCATATGGTGCAGCTTCTTTAATACTGATTTGATTGAAGGTTAACTGTTTTTTACCTTTACCAGCGATCTCTTCAAAAGAGATGCATTTATGATCTAGGTATTTAACAGCAAGGGTATCCATATCGTGCTTACCGGTACTATCAACGATATAAGACTCCAACATGGTATCAAACTGAATACCTTTTAATTCGATGCCATGATTGAGTAATACACTGCGATCGTATTTAAGGTTTTGTCCTACTTTTTTGTGGCTATCATCTTCAAGCAATGGTTTTAGTGTCGCCATTGTCTCAGCAAAATCTAACTGCGTTGGTGCATCGATATAATCATGTGCAAGTGGTAGGTAAACAGCTTCAATTTCAGGTGCATCATCACTGCCAACATTAGTCTGAATTGCAAATGAAAGACCAACAACCTCTGCTTGCATGTAATCGAGACTGGTTGTTTCTGTATCAAAGGCAAATAGCTCACTTGCTTCAAGCTTTTTAATAAGCTGTTTTAACTGCCCTAGAGTATAAATTGTTTTATAGCTGTTTCTATCTACTAACGCTTTATTAGCAGGTGCTATATTCGCAGACGAGTTGTTATTTGTTGCGCCATTCACTGCACTATTAGCAGCGCTATCTGATGGTGAGTCAACAACCGTACCGCCATCAAGCAATGCAGATAACCAACGTCTAAACTCTAACTTACCAAATAACTTAACCAGCTCATCGCTGTCTTGCTCGCCATGTTTAAAGTCTTCATAAGCAACATCTAGTTCAACATCGAGCTTAATGGTAGCTAAACGGTAAGAAAGACGAGCCATCTCTTCATTATCAGCCATCTTCTTCGCCATGGTTTTACTACCACGGAAGCCAAGTGGCGCTAATTTATCTAAGTTTTCATAGATAGCATCCATAGAACCAATGCCCTGAAGCATCGCGAGTGCGGTCTTTTCACCAACCCCCGGGACACCAGGAATGTTATCCACTTTATCCCCCATCAGCGCAAGGTAATCGATGATGAGCTCTGGTGGAATACCAAATTTGTCATTAACACCTTGTACATCAAGTACCGTATCAGTCATGGTATTAATCAGTAAGGTATTATCATCTACCAACTGGGCCATATCTTTATCACCAGTACTAATTAGGGTTTTAATCCCTTTTTCACTGGCTTTTTTAGATAGTGTGCCGATAACATCATCAGCCTCAACACCATCAACAATCAAAATAGGTAATCCCATCGCTTTAATCACTGCATGCAACGGTTCAATTTGAATACGAAGGTCATCGGGCATACTAGGTCGATTAGCTTTATAGTCGCTATACATATCATCGCGGAATGTTTTACCTTTTGCATCAAACACAACCACAATATGTGATGGATTAAACTGACGCATTAAGCTTTTAAGCATGTTTACCACACCATAAACCGCGCCCGTTGCCTCACCCGCTGAGTTAGTAAGATGTGGTGGTGAGAAAAATGCACGATATAGATAGGAGGAGCCATCAACAAGTACAAAAGGATTTTCAGGAATCGTTGCCATCAGCTTATTTACTCAGTTAGAAGAAATAGTCGCAGAGTATACCCGTTATCATTCAAGGTTCAAAATTCAGTAAGCAATGACCTAAGCAAGTATCCATTATAAAAATACAAAAATTTTATTAATAGATAATAGGAGGTCTTAAGGCTTTATATTTAGAGGAAAGAGTGTAAGTGGTCATTCACTTTCAGTGCACAACAACTCTGTGGATAACTCTGTTAGTAGTTTCCAACAAAAATTGAGCTGTAACAATAAATTTAAATTACAGCTTATTTATCAATTAGATATATTTGAAATGTGACAGTTTGAAATTATTTCATGAAAAACAAAATGTGCATAACAATCACTCAACAGCTTTAATTTTAACCATTTTAAAGTTTAATACTGTTAGTAGTTGGGTTAGCATACATTTTCAACACCGTATCTTGTAACTCAGGTTGAATAGCTTGTAAACGCTCAGAGAATGCTTTTTTATCCGATTCGCTCACACTCTTTTCTACCTGTTTTGCAGCAATATAATTTGACGGATGTAAATAATAGTTCTGATAGATCTGTGCGTCGATTGCGTTAGCAACTTGCTCTGCCTCTTCGAAATCGCCATCAAGCACAGTGCCAAAGGCAACATGTACATGCCCTTTCTGTCCAATAATACCGCTCACAATACTTTCTATATCTTCAAACTCTGATTTTTTATACTCGCCGGTTTGTGCTTTATCGTAAAGTTCTTTCGCTTTTTGTTTATCACATGGATCAAATTCATATGAAACAGCAACAGGAACAATGTTAAGTTGCTTAATATAATCACTAAAAGCAATCTTCTTTTTCTTACCGTTCATGTAAAACATCTTTATGATAGCAGGCTCTGTTTTATCAAAGCCATCTTTTGCACGCCCTTCACGCTGCGCTATCCAAATGCTGCTATCTGTTTGTAGTGAGCTAAAGATATAGTCAGAAAGCTGCAATATCGCCTTCATCATTTCACGTGGCGCCTTCAGTGCTCGTTTTACAATAAAGCTTTTATTCATACGCATTAAATCGGAGCTAAAAGGCTTACTTAATAAGTTATCACCAATCGCAATACGCACAGTTTTGAAGTTCTCGGAAAATAGCGCCCAATTTACAAAGGAGGGATCCATGGCGATATCACGGTGATTAGAAACAAACAGGTAATTTTTATTTGCATCTAAATTTTCTAGTCCAGAGTAGGTGAACTTAGTCGTCGTTGAATCAATCATATGCTGCATAAACCCACCAACAACCTGCTGCATCTCATCGATACTACTAATAGCGCCCCACTTAAACAGGAAATAGCGACGTAAAAGTGGTTTTAGCAGAAATCCGCAAAATTTAGCGATTTTAGAAAAGCGAAAACTAACAATAGCATCAATAAACTCATCACTATTAATAACACGTTGGATCGCGGGTTGGATCTCATCATCATTATAAGGGCGAATATCACTGAATCTATCGGATGAAGTTGGCATTTTTTTCTTCTCTATAAAATGGAAGGCGCATTTTACCTGCTTTATCGTTATTTACCAAGTTGGTTTGAATCGGAATAACTCTTGTCTAAGTAAGCTTTTGTAATTAGCAGATTCAATTTGCGATTCTTGCATATATTGTTCAAGCCACTCATTCTTAAAGAGGCGTGAAGCACGAAGCTGGTCATATTTGGCAAAACGAACCGCTTTAAACAGTATTTTTCCTATTTTACCACGTGTTTGGAATGGGGTTGATTCAACCTCTTCCTTTAATGCATTTACCAAATGCGGAAATGATTTAGCAAATAGCTTTTCTGAAAGGGAGAGACTCAATGCTAAACTGGATTGAGAAACTAATAATGCCTGTAAAGACGCAGCATCAGTTTGAATATCATAGAAAAAATCATGACGAAGTTTTTCTCCTTTTTCTCGTGCTTGATCCAAACAATTGGTACGTACCATTTCAAAGGAGCTTAAATATTGTTGATAGCTTGCCACATAGGCAAAATTAATCATCGCAGAAAGCAACATACCTTCATAAGGACGACGATAATTTTCAGCCTTCATCAGGGCGGTACAAGTCTGCCCTAGTGTCATTTCATAGCGCCACAATTTTTTGGCAAAAAGAGCGTTATGCTGGCTATAAGCATTGATCCGGTATTTAAATAAAATGGCAGGTACTAAATAGCGCAAAACATCGGTGCCTATCAAGCCAATTGCACTTTGAATATCACGCACTTGCCTTGGAGAACGACCTAATGCAGACATAAAATCTTCGCTTGCAACTAATGATAATAAGCGGTTTCGTGTACCGATATTGCTATCTAACAGGGAAGCAAGCACAGAGTAACGAGGCTCTCCTGCTAATAATTTTTTCAATAATTCATTAGTGCTCTCGCGCAACTGAAGCTGTTCTAAAATAACCGAGTCACTATTCTCTAATCGATTATTAATGACCTTCAATAAAGATTGCTGAAAATAACGTGTTAACAAAGCATTACGCTTTTCAGTCAGACGCTTATCCGCTTTGACACGCATCACTCGCTCTTTTTCTACATCTAGCAAAATGCGTTTATTCCAACCATCTTCGACAGGCTCTGATTGTAAGCCTAGCGCTTTATCATCCAGCTCTGCTTCAGACAATCCATCATTATACTCTTCCTCTTTGTAGATCTTATTTTTGCCCACCAAAAAACGCAGAAACAGTTTATCAACAGACTCCATTAATGATGGTGCAGGCTGTTCAGTCGTTTTTTTTGTCATTAGCTTGTCTTGTCTACCTTAGATAAATACAACACTTAGATAAATGCAAAAGCATCTCCATAGATATGATCTACCGCTCCTGCTTGCTTCACAAAATCTTCTCGAACAGCTTTAGCCATTTCAAAGCGCCCTACTACATATATATCAAAGGCACTAAGATCAGAGAAGTCTTTTAATACGGCATGGTGAACATAACCTTGATGCCCCTGCCACTGCGGATCAGCGAGCTCAACCACAGGACGAAAATGGATATTTTTATTGATCTCATCCCACTGTAACGCTTCATTCTCAAGATAAAAGTGGGCCTGTTCTTTTACTCCCCAGTAGAAATAAACGGGATTATTCAATTGTAATGCTGCAATTTGTTCAATAATCGATTTAGCATAAGCGAAACCTGTACCACCCGCTACTATAATGATAGGACGTGCAGATTGTTCACGTAGGTAAGCATCGCCATTGGCTATTTCAACTTCCACTTGCCCATCATTTTGCATTTTTTCAATGACCTGCATCGCATAACTATTTTCAGGTGTTGCACCAATATGTAATTCGATTAAAGCCGATCCAGGAGCATTTGCAATTGAGAAATGACGTTTATCTTTTTCTCCCATTACAACAGACACATACTGCCCTGCTTTAAACGTTACGGCCTGTTGAGGCTGTAAAAAAATGCGGTATAAAAAATCATTTAGTTTTTCGATTGAGCTTACTTTACAAGTAACAATAGACATTTATTTCTCTTTAAAAATGGGATTAACAAGTGATTAACAATTCATTAATAATGATTATGACAAAATATCTAATTCTTGCCAAAGTGTATCTATTTTATCTTTCACTTTTTCATCCATAACAATAGGAACTCCCCACTCACGATCAGATTCACCAGCCCATTTATTAGTCGCATCTAATCCCATTTTAGACCCAAGTCCAGAAACAGGAGAGGCAAAATCTAAATAATCAATAGGTGTATGCTCAACCATAGTGGTGTCACGAGCAGGATCCATACGTGTAGTGATCGCCCACATTACATCATTCCAATCTCTAACATTAATATCATCATCACAAACAATAATAAATTTGGTATACATAAATTGGCGTAAGAAAGACCAAATGCCTAACATGACACGTTTCGCATGCCCAGGATAACGCTTTTTAATAGACACAACCGCCATGCGATATGAGCAACCTTCGGGAGGAAGGTAGAAATCGACAATTTCAGGAAACTGTTTTTGTAAAATAGGCACAAACACTTCATTAAGCGCAACACCTAATATTGCAGGTTCATCCGGTGGACGACCAGTATACGTACTATGATAAATAGGTTTTTCACGTGTAGTTACATGAGTAACTGTCATCACTTGAAAATCATCAACTTCATTATAATAACCAGTGTGATCCCCATAGGGTCCTTCTGGTGCAAGCTCTCCAGGTTGTAAGTAGCCCTCTAACACTATTTCAGCAGTAGCTGGCACATCGAGATCATTGGATAAACTTTTTGCAACTTTGGTACGAGAGCCACGTAATAAGCCTGCAAAGGCATACTCAGAAAGGCTATCTGGGATTGGTGTCACGGCTCCTAAAATAGTAGCGGGATCTGCTCCTAATGCCACCGAAATTGGGAAGGGTTTACCTGGATTCGCTTCTTGCCACTGCTGGAAATCAATTGCTCCCCCACGATGTGATAACCAACGCATAATAATTTTATTTTTACCAACCAATTGTTGGCGATAAATACCCAAGTTTTGACGCTTTTTATAAGGGCCACGGGTAATGGTTAATCCCCATGTGATCAAAGGTGCCACATCACCCGGCCAACAAGTCATAATAGGTAACTTAGTTAAATCAACCTCATCACCTTGCATAACGACCTGCTGACAAGCTGGTTTAGATACCGTTTTGGTAGGCATATTTAGCACTTGCTTAAAAATAGGCAATTTTTCCCACAGGGCTTTAATTCCTTTAGGTGGTTCAGGTTCTTTTAGATAAGCAAGCCATTGCCCGACTTCACGCAATTGCGAAACATGCTCTTTGCCCATTGCTAATGCAACACGTTCGGTTGTACCAAACAGGTTAGTCAATACAGGGGTATCGTAACCCTTAGGATTTTCAAATAACAGAGCAGGACCACCAGCCCTTAAAGTTCGATCAGAGATCTCAGTCATCTCTAAGTTAGGGTCAATCTCTTGTTTAATACGTTTTAATAACCCTTTATCTTCAAGCTGCGCTAGAAAGTCACGTAAGTCATCAAATTTCATAAAGTTATATTTCTCAAAAAATGGATAAAAAAAACGCTACATAAGAGTAGCGTTATTAGCTTAAAAATTAAATCTAATTATTTAGCTTTTTGATTCTTCATTGCATTGAAGAAATCATCATTAGTTTTGCTTAAACCAAGTTTATCGATCATAAATTCAGTTGCGCCAGTCTCACCCATTGGGTGTAATATTTTACGTAGAATCCACATACGCTGCAGCTCATCTGATTTAGTTAATAACTCTTCACGACGCGTGCCTGAACGTGTGATATCAATCGCAGGATAAATACGTTTTTCAGCAAGTTTACGATTTAAATGGATTTCAGAGTTACCAGTACCTTTAAACTCTTCGTAGATAACTTCATCCATTTTCGAGCCCGTATCGATTAGTGCCGTTGCTAAAATAGTTAAGCTACCACCTTCTTCAACATTACGTGCAGCACCAAAGAAACGTTTGGGACGATGCAATGCATTGGCATCAACACCACCGGTTAATACTTTACCAGAACTTGGTACAACCGTATTGTAGGCACGAGCTAGACGAGTGATTGAGTCTAATAAGATGATCACATCTTTTTTATGTTCAACTAAACGCTTGGCTTTTTCAATAACCATTTCAGCCACTTGTACGTGTCGGCTAGCAGGTTCATCAAAAGTAGAGGCAACAACTTCGCCACGTACCAAACGGCTCATCTCTGTTACTTCTTCCGGACGCTCATCGATTAATAATACGATTAATACGGCATCTGGATTATTTTGCGTAATACTTTGCGCAATATTTTGTAGCAACATTGTTTTACCCGCTTTAGGCGGTGCAACAATCAGACCACGCTGACCTTTACCAACAGGAGAAACAAGATCCAGAATACGCGCAGTAATATCTTCTGTACTACCGCTGCCACTTTCTAAGCGTAAACGCTCATCTGGATGGATAGGCGTTAAATTTTCAAATAAGATTTTATTGCGTGAATTCTCTGGTTTATCAAAATTAACTTGGTTAATTTTTAATAATGCAAAATAACGTTCACCATCTTTAGGAGGTCTAATTTTACCTTCTACACTGTCACCAGTACGCAGATTAAAACGTCGAATTTGACTAGGAGAAATGTAAATATCATCAGGGCCGGCAAGATAAGAGCTGTCTGAGCTACGTAAGAAGCCGAAGCCATCCTGTAATATTTCTAAGACACCAGCACCAAAAATATCTTCACCGCTTTTCGCGTGTGCTTTTAAGATGGCAAAAATAATATCTTGTTTTCTCAGACGAGCTAAACTTTCAAGCCCTTGTGATTCACCAAGTTTTACAAGAGCGTGTACGGGGGTGTTCTTTAATTCAGTTAAATTCATAAGTTATAATAAATAATCAGGTTTGGTAGTTAAGTGGATGATGTGAGATTTGAATTTGCTCATAATTTGAGCGTAAAGGTAGCATTAAAATAAGTAATAGTCCAGATTGGACACGTTGTAGATCACAACTTATCCAATCTGATAGCAATTTTTAGATATTTGTATCTAAAAACTCTACAAGTTGTGCTTTTGAAAGCGCACCAACTTTAGTTGCAGCAACTTTACCATCTTTAAATAAAAGTAACGTAGGAATACCACGAATACCAAATTTAGGTGGTGTTGCACTGTTTTCATCGATATTTAATTTACCGATGGTAACTTTACCTGCATATTCTGTCGCTACTTCGGTCAGAATTGGTGCAATCATTTTACAAGGTCCACACCATTCAGCCCAAAAATCGACTAAAACAGGTCCAGATGCATTAACTACATCTTCATCAAAACTTGCATCACTTAAAGTTACAATTTTATCGCTCATTATACTCTCCAAAAGGATTCTCTAGTAGATAATCACTATATCATGGATATAGCAAAATTAATTTTCATTATTTGAATCGATCTCAATACTTATTGCAAGCATAAACTGTTATGCTCTGCAAATGAATAAAACACACCTAACTCAAACAAAATTTGCAGACCTTCCTCTCGAGAAGCGTCTAATTTCAGGTCTAACCGAACAAGGTTATGAATTCTGCACACCTATTCAAGCATTGTCACTGCCTATTACCCTATTAGGGAAAGATATCGCCGGACAAGCACAAACGGGAACAGGTAAAACGCTTGCGTTCTTACCAGCAGTATTTCATCACCTCTTAGTGAACGAAGCACCTGAAAATCGCCGTAAGAATCAACCTCGTGCTATTATTTTAGCGCCAACGCGTGAACTTGCGATCCAAATACATAAAGATGCGATCATCCTCGCTAAAGCAACCAACATACGCTTAGGTTTAGCATATGGGGGCGAAAAAGTTGAAATTCAACTTAATAAGCTAGAAAAAGGTGTTGATATCTTAATTGGTACAACAGGTCGTATTATCGACTTCGTTAAACAAGGTGTTATCAACCTTGAATCAATTCAAAGTGTTGTACTCGATGAAGCAGACAGAATGTTTGATCTTGGCTTCATAAAAGATATTCGTTACCTATTCAGACGTATGCCAGCGGCAGATAAGCGTTTAAATATGTTATTTTCAGCTACCTTGTCACATAAAGTACAAGAGCTTGCTTTTGAACATATGAACGATCCTGAGCATATTCAGATTGAACCTGAAAAAATGACTTCAGCCAATATTACCGAAGAGCTGTTTTACCCTTCTAATGAAGACAAAATGCTCCTATTACTTTCTTTAATGGAAGATGAGTGGCCAGACAAAGCGATCGTTTTTGCTAATACTAAACATGCTTGTGACAAAGTTTGGGGCTATTTAGCGGGAGATGGCTTACGTGCAGGCCTGTTAACTGGCGATGTACCGCAGAAAAAACGCGAAAAAGTATTACAGCAGTTCACTGATGGTGAGATTGATATACTGGTAGCAACCGATGTTGCAGCACGTGGTCTACATATCCCTAAAGTATCACACGTATTTAACTTTGATCTTCCGGATGACTGTGAAGATTATGTTCACCGTATTGGCCGTACTGGCCGTGCTGGACAAACGGGCTTGGCAATTACACTTGCTTGTGAAAAGTATGTCTTTAATCTTCCTGGTATTGAAGAATATATTAAACATTCTATTCCAGTCAGCGAATATGACAAAGATGCGCTGCTTGATTCATTACCAATAATGAAAGTGAGCAAATATAAAGCGCATAATAGTACACGACCAAATAGTCGTAAAGATAACTACCATAGAAGCCACAAAAGATAAATTATGAGTGCACCACGCTATACCATCATCGATCTTGGATCGAACAGTTTTCATATGTTAACAGTAAACAAAACCGATGATGGTTTTAGCGTTTTTTCAAAAAAGAAACAAAAAGTAAGGCTTGCTTCTGGCTTAGATATTAATAATAACTTAAATCAAAAAACCATTGATAGTGGATTATCCTGCCTACGCTCATTTAGAATTGAACTCGATCAACTACAGCCCTGTAAAATCCTGATAACCGCAACTGCAGCATTACGTCTAGCAAATAATAAGCAACTATTCATAGCCCAAGCTGAAGAAATTTTACAAAACCCCATCAACCTTATCTCTGGTATTGAAGAGGCGACAACCATTTATAGAGGCGTTGCTTTTACCGAGAAGCTACAAAAACAGCTATTAGTCATCGATATAGGTGGCGCGAGTACTGAACTAATTATCGGTCAAGGACATGATATTTTAAAAGCAGAAAGCCTCAATATGGGCTGCGTTACTTGGTTAAGAGACCACTTTTCAGATCAACAATTAAAC
>Ga0316197_10000537_pt1 | contig 26436 bp, 23 predicted proteins | sample OudBiesiAoxic_MG_FD_204939 | JGI IMG/M metagenome (GOLD analysis project Ga0316197, IMG submission 204939) | Coastal sediment microbial communities from Oude Bieten Haven, Netherlands - site A oxic | ecosystem: Environmental > Aquatic > Marine > Coastal > Sediment | place: Netherlands... | reverse complement strand
CAGTTCCTCACGGTCCAGTTCCTCCCAACCAGCCAGGAGGATCACTTCACGGTCCCCATCCTTGAGACGCCCAAGCGCCGCCACGACATCGTCAGCGTCCTGACTCCGAAGGACCTGCGGCTCCGGCTCGTTGCCCGAAGCCGAGGACACGACCTGCAAACGGGCCATCGCCGCATCACGACGGCCCACCGAACGCCGCTGGTTCGCCAAGACGCGCCGTGCGACGCCATACAGCCAGGGCAACTCAGAGCCCTCGGGGATCGCCTCGCGGCGCCGCCATGCAACCAGGAAGGTCTCGGCCGCCGCATCCAGCGCATCCTCTCGACTCGCACGTCGAAGGCAATAGCGAGCAACGTCGTCGTAGTAGTCGCTGAACATCCGCTCAAATGCCCGACGATCGGTCTCCACGATTCCTCCCACGAGGACACGAGACACACTCTCACCCTGTATATGTCCGCAACCCCCGATAAGTGCCAAACGTCACACACAACCGTCCGAAACCCCGCCCATGACTGGCTTGGAGGGCTGAGGTGGGTGCTGTCAGGGTTGGATTGACATGATGAGGTCGAAGACCTCCTCGGTGTAAAGGTGCCCGATGTCGTAGGTGGCGTTCTGCACACTCACACCTGCCTGCCGCATTCGTTGTTCCATGAGCAGAGCGTTGTCTACAAAGGCGATGCGTCCGTCGTCGAATGCGCCGAGCAATGTGAGGTCATCCACAACAGGTGTCGCCGCTTCTCGCAGCCATATCCACGAGTCGGCGGCTGGCGGGTTCTCAACCGCGCGGGTCTCGGCGATCGGATAGACGGCCGACCAGAGCGCCACCTGAAGATCGGGCGACACGGTCCACCGATCGGCGTTGAAGTAGCCGTCCAGTGTTGCGAGCGGTTCGGTATCGCCCGAGGCGAATGACTCGTCCCAACGCGCATGCTGGAACAGGAACTGGCTCTCGCCAACCACCAACCCGACCGGCAGCGTCGAGATCGGGTAGTCGCACATGGTGTCGTCGGCGAGACCAAGCCCGGCCCATGTAGCCGCCATCGCGCCACCGGAGTATCCGTCAACGGTTGTTGCTTCCGGGTTGGCGTTGTAGTCGGCGGCGTGCGCCTGCGCCCAGCCCACGACACACGCGGCTCGGTCCATCTCCCCATACAGGTGAGGCGCCGGGTCCGCCCATCCTTTGATCGTCCACGAGTCGGCAACAACGGCCACCACGCCACGCTCTGCCAGCTGCTCGCCGGCGTAGTCGACGCTCATCCCCGGTGGGATCACCACGACCAGAGGCCAGGGACCGTCCCCCGTGGGATAGAACACATCGGCCGTCCAATCACCCTCATCGTCAGTCTGGTAGACCAATCCTTCGTCCACAGCGGTCGTGGCGGCAACGGTTGTCGTCGTTGTCGGTGGCTGAGTCGTTGTAGCCGATGTGGTCGTGGTGGTCGCGTCGACGGTGGTCGTCGTCGTGGTCGCCGCCGTCGTAGGAGTCGCCTCCACCGCCGTTGTGTTCGCAGCCAGCGTCGTATCCGCAGCGTCGTGGCCGGAGTCGCCGCATCCCGACACAACCAGGACGGCCGCGGTGAGCGGAATCAACAAGAGCAGGAATCGTGTACGCATCGTCAACACTCCCTCACATCATCGGACGTGTCAGCCCTCACACCCAGATAGACCATCAATCGGCGCAACTGGGCGACACCCCGGTCGGCGGGCGTCTGGCGACGTTGGCGGGTTGGGTCGTCGTGTTCAGTCTTCGAGGTCTTCGAGGGGGAGGCCCCAGGCTATTTCGCCCGACTCCCGGGTGAAGTGGGGGAACTCGGAGTGGATCTGGCCTTCGACATGGTGGCGGACCATGATGCCGACATTCCTGAGGTTGTACGGCGGGTTGTCGATCGTGATGGGTTCAGCAGACCATTCTCCATTGGTGATGATCTCGTCGCCGCACCAGATCTGGTCGGACTTCGGGTAGCTCTGCATCATGGAATCGACTTCATCGATTCCGGTCCAGTACAGACCTTCGGCGTTGTTGTGTACCGCCGGGTCGTCGGTCATCGCTCCGAGGAAGTCCTCGGCGCTTCGGACGTAGTCGGTGCCTTCGATGATGGCGCAGAACTCTCGAGCCTCGGCAACGAGGGCCGCGTTCGGGATCGCGTCGGGCGGAGGGGTGTCGGTTGTCGGGGTTCCGAGGGCGAAGTGCCACTGGACGTGGTCGCGGACGATCCGCAGCGCCCAGATTCCCACGGTGCCGGAGCCATCCTCAGATGCCGAGGTGACTGGAAGCGCTACCCAATCGCCTGACACGACGGCCGGGGCGCCGCACTGCACGGTGACGCCCTCCTCGCCGGTGACCGCAGCGGCGACGGCGTCACGGCCAACGACAACGTCGTCACTGACACCTTTGGAGAATCCGTTTCTTTCGGGGATGTTCAGGCGATCGCCAGTGACCTCGGCGTAGTTGGCGTCGTCGGTGAGCATCGGTTCGATGTCGGGCCACTGCGCGCAGTAGTCCCAAGCGACCTGCTCGTAGACCTCCGGTGCAGCGAACACGTTCTCCGGCTCGGTCGTCGTGGTCGTCGGCGGTTGCGTCGTCGTGGTGGTCGCCGCTGTTGTCGTCGTGACCGCCGTCGTAGTGGTCGCCTCCGCCGCTGTTGTGGTCGCGGCGAGCGTCGTGTCCGCAGCGTCATCGCCAGCGTCGCCACATCCCACCAACAGGAGGAGGACCACGGCGAACGGAGCCACCGAACGCAGGAATCGTGCACGCATCATCAGCACTCCCTCACATCATCGGACCCGTCGGGCCTCACACCCAGGTAGACCATCAAGCAGCGCAACTGGGCGACACCCCTCACGATTCGGGCCACGCACCCGGGGCTCTAGGTCTACTCTCGATGCGAGTCGGACTCATTCGGGAGACGTCATGACGCAGCCAACGGTCCTCTTTGTTTGTGTGCACAATGCCGGGCGGTCGCAGATGGCGGCCGGGTTGCTTGCGTATCACGCAGCGGGGCGGGTAGCCGTGCACAGTGCGGGGTCGGCACCCGGTGACCGGGTCAATCCGTCGGCCGTTGAAGTGATGCAGGAACTCGGCATCGACATCAGCGGCGAGCAACCGCAACTCCTCAGCGACGCCGCGGTCCAGGAGTCGGACGTGGTCATCACGATGGGGTGCGGAGATGCGTGCCCGATCTACCCGGGGAAGCGCTACCTCGACTGGGATGTCACAGACCCGGCGGGCCTACCCCCCGAGCAGGTGCGTCCGATCCGCGACGAGATCGATCAGCGGGTCCTGCTCCTCCTCGCCGAACTTCTCGCAGAAGCGTGAGTGCAACGCCGCGGCCACCCGTGGGGTTCTTGAACTTGAGATGACCACAATCCTCGACCACCTGCCGCAGCAACTCGCATCCAACCGGGATCGGGCATTCCCCGACCTCGTGCGAGCGATGCAGGACGGCGTGTACTCCGGTGTGCTGCAGTTCACCCGCAACCGACACGACGCGGAGGACGTGGCCCAGGAGACGTTCGTCCGGGTGTACCGGGCACTGGACGGCTACGACGCGGACCGGATCCGCTCCCTGCAACTCCGGCCGTGGGTCTGGACGATTGCGCTCAATCTCTGCAGAAACCGGGCCCGTACGGTGGCCCGGCACCCCGAGGCTCCACTGACGACGGACCGCGTCGACACCCACATCGACGCGGCCAGTGAGGCCGTCGATACCGTGAGCCTCGAGGAGTGGAGGCATCGCCTCGCAGCGCTATCGGCACCACAGCGGACCGCCGTCGTCCTCCATCACGTCGTCGGTCTCCCATACGCCGAGATCGCCGCGTCGACCGGAAGGACGGAGAGCACCACCCGCTCCGACGTGCGGCGCGGACTCGCCCGACTCCGAACCCTGATCGAAGAGGAGGCCACATGACCAGCGAAGAGACGATCGCCGAGGAACTCGCAACGCTGCAACGCAACGCCCCGCGCGACCTGCTCGACCGCGTGATGCGCGGCACCGACCTCGCGGACGAGTTCACCGAGATCGACGGCCCGACCGGGCCGGCGTACGTGGCATGGAACGGAAGGGGAATCACGGCATTCGTACCGGTGGACGCCGTCGGCACTCCCGACGCGTTCAAGGAACGGCACCCCCGTGAGGCCTTCCACGTCGACGCGCCGCCGCCATCCCTCGCGAAGCATCTCGACCGGGCGATTGAGACCGGCCGCCTCGGGAGACTCCCCGTCGACCTCTCGTCGATCGGCGAGTTCCAGCGGAAAGTGCTGGAGAAGTGCGCCGAGATCCCCCCCGGCGAGATCCGCCCGTACGGTTGGATTGCGCGTGAGATCGGGAGTCCAGGGGCGGTCCGGGCCGTCGGCACCGCCCTCGGCCGCAACCCGGTGCCGGTCCTGATCCCCTGCCATCGGGTGATCCGCACCGACGGCCGGATCGGGAACTATGCCTATGGGTCACCAATGAAGCGGGCGCTCCTCGAACACGAGGGACTCGACCCGGACGCCATCGAGACCTCAGCGCAGCGCGGTGTGCGTCTCGTCGGCAGCGACACCACCGGCATCTACTGCTTCCCGACCTGCCGGCATGTGAAGCGGATCACCGAAGCCCACCGGATCGAGTTCCGCTCAGAGACGGCCGCTCAAGCCGACGGCTACCGGGCCTGCAAGGTCTGCCGCCCCGCGGCGTAGCCCTTGCGCCTTGCTGGTAGCTGGTAGCTGAGCACGAAGAGGAGGGAGCGGCTCTCGCCGCTCCCTCCCTCTGATTGATTCGGACTAGGTACTACGAATTACGGAACGGCGACCATCGCGCCGGCTTCGACCAGCGAGTCGTAGGTGCTCCCGTAGGCCTTGCTGCTCGCCCGCTCGAGGACGTTCAGCGCCGGGAGGGACATGGCTGCCCGGTGACCGGAACCACAATACGCGAGCGTATTGGAGTCGGTCGGGATCATGTCGATCTCCTTGGCCAGGCTGCGAATGTCGACGTTGGTGGCGCCATCCACATGTCCAACCGCGTACTCGTCTGCGGTCCGGACATCGACGACGAACGCACCAGCGCCCGCTGCCTCGAGGAACTTAGCGGCATCGCCGGCCGAGTTGAATCCCTCAGGGATCGTCGACATGTAGGCATCAACGACGGCAAGCATCTCCGGAGCAACATCAGGTGCGCCGACGACCTCTGCCATCACTTCTTCGGTGCTGACTTCTTCGCCTGCGTCGGTCCAGCCACCCCAACCGGGCTTGTAGGACAGAACGTTGTCGTAGCCGAGCATGCCGAGTGCCGACAGCGTCTGAGCTGCCCGGAAGCCGGATGCGCAGTAGATGTAGACCTGACGATCCATGGGGATCTTGTCAAGGTTCTGGGTGACCGTACGAATCGGAATGTTCACGGCACCTGGGATGTGCCCCTCTTCGTACTCACTCGTCTCACGCACGTCGATGACGAGCGCTCCACTGGCCTCAACGCCGTCCTTGAACACCTGAACGTCGCCGATGGCCAGGAAGCCCTCGGGGATCGTCGACAGGTACTCGTCAACGGCTGCCGGAACGTCGAAGGCCGCCACGGTGGTCGTGGTGGTCGTCTCCGGCGCTGCCGTGGTCGTCGTCGTGTCGTCAGCTGCATCATCAGCTGCATCGTCACTGCTGCATGCCGCAGCAATCATCGCAAGAGCGAGCAACAGCCCGATCAGCGATACGAAACGCATGTTCTTCATGGTTTTCCTTTCATTGTTCGAGAGCCCTGAGGCTCCCAGCCGGCTCACGCCGGACTCCTTGCTATCTCCGCTTGTCACGCCGAGGTGTTCTCGGCACCCTCGTGCTCGAGCTCCTCGACCCATTTGCTGTGTTCGAGCTCCATGTCCTCCTTGGGCACGTATCCCGTGGCCATTGATGACCAGGCTTGGTAGACGTAGGTGAAGAAGATGTGACCGACGAGCAGCAGCGCCAGCGCGAGCATCGAGAGGTCGTGGATCATCGCCGTCCACGACAGCATCTCGGCGCTGAGACTGCTCTTGAAGGCCCACATGATGATCCCGGTGATCACGATGAAGGACGAGAAGACGATCACCGCTGAGTGATGCAGCTTCTGCCCGGCGTTGAGCCGCCCCTGCGGCGGCATCTCGGCGGTTCGTCCGAGGGTGTACCGGTACATCTTCTTGAACCAGGCGACATCATCGCTGTCGTATTTGAACGAGTCGACAAGGATCTCCTTGGCGCTCTTGCGGTCGAAGACCACATACAGCACAGGCACCAACATGAATCCGATCGCCGCAATGCGGTGCAGATAGCGGGACCATCCGCCTGCTGCAATGAACGCCAGCGGCCCCCACACCAAAGCGAGGCCGGTGAAGAGCAGGATCAAGAACGACGTTGCCAGCACCGCGTGGATGATTCGCGGTGTCCGCCGATACCGGAGGATGGTCTCGGAACCATTGGATTCAGACATCGTCGCCTCCTCGTTCTGCGTCTCCGCCGGCCATGGCCGCAGCCTTCCGCGCCTCGATCTCCTCCATCTCGGCAACGTGGTTGCGCCGGGCGATGACGCCGAGCACACCAAGCCCCACGACCGTCACCGCCGTCGAACCAACGGAGATCGGCTGCACCCAGTTCTTCCACAAGTCGGCGGAAGCCGGGGTCGGTGGCGGATCGGCCGGGATGTTGAGTGTCTCCGGGTCGTCGGGGAGAACCAGGATGAGTCCGAGCCCTCCAGCCTGTGTCTCGCCGTATACCTGAGCGTTCGGGTACCGAGCTTTGATGGCGTCGACCCGCTCGTGGGCCTCGGCGAGGATCTCGTCACGGTCGCCGTACTTGAGCGCCTTGCCGGGACACGTGGTCACGCACCACGGTGATCCGCCGCCGCCGACGTTGGATGCACAAGCGTCGCACTTGCTCGATCGGCCGTCCGACATCTTCGGGACTCCGTACGGGCACGATTGCACGCAGTACCCGCACCCCGAACAGTCGTCTCGATTCAGGCGGGTCAGCCCGTCATCCTTGAACAGTGCACCGGTGGGGCAGACGGCTACGCAGGTGGCATCTGAGCAGTGGTAGCAGCGCTGGTTCTGGAAGCCTCCGGTGAGGTTCGGGAAGGTGCCGGAGGTGTGCTCGATCAGTTCGATGTACTGGCGGCCGACCGGCAGTTCGTTGCCGGTCTTGCAGGCAACCACACAGGCTTCGCACCCGATGCACCGGCTCATGTCGAGGAGGAATGCAGATGTCATGTCAGCCTCCCTCCACCAGTCGGACGAAGTTGATTCGCATCCCTGCCCCGCCGCTGATCGGGTCGAGCTTGTAGCGGCTCATCATCTTCGTGTCGCTCGCACCCCGACCGTTGGCGTTGGTGAGTCCGTCTGACTGCTGGCCGAATCCGTGTGCCATGAAGACGGCATCCTTCCGAATCCGCTGCGTGGCCTTCACCGAGATCGGTCCGGTGCGATCACCGGCCTCATTCTCGAGCCACACCCGGTCACCGTTCTCGTAGCCCAGCGAGGCAGCTTCGTCCTCGTTGATCCAGAGTTCGTTCTCGGGGTAGACATCGCTCAGCACCGGCGTATTCTGCGTCTTCGCGAACGTGTGGAGCGGGGCTCGACCGTAGAGGAGGCGGAAGTACCCGTCCGGCGGCTCCTCCGTCGGTTCGAACACCGGGATCGGATCGAAGCCGGCCTCGGCGAGTTCGTCCGAGAACAGTTCGATCTTCCCCGATGGTGTGTGGAACGGCGACTCATCGCCGAAGTCCTCGAGGTAGGGCTTGCCCTCCTGGATGATCACTCCGCCGGCGTCGTGCATCTTCTCGAGGCTGGATCCGACCGACCGCAGGCGGGTATCGAGGTACTCCTCGACCGTCTCCCACTTGAAGTAGGCGTCGAGACCGACCCGGAGGCCGAGTTCCCTCGCCATCATCCATCCCGGCTTGGTGTCGTAGAGCGGGGCCACCGCAGGCTCGCGCATCTGGATGAACGGTGTCTTGTACGGCACGGTTGAGAGTTCGTCGTATCGCTCGAGGAACGTCGCCTCTGGCAAGACCACATCGGCCCAGGCGATGTGCTCTTGTGGGAGCACGTCGACGGCGAGGATGAAGTCCAGCTTCTTGAGTGCCTCGATCGTGCGAGAGGGCATCGGGATCGAGTTGAGGAGGTTGACACCGTAGACGATCAATCCGGCGATCCGGTAGGGATCGTCGGTGATCATCGGGTCGATCAACTCCTGCATCGCCGTTGCCCCACGCAAGAAGGTCTCGCGCGCGCCGTCTGCACGGGCCTTGCCTGATGGCCCGAGGGGAAGCTCATCGCTCACCTCTTCTCCAGGCTCGGCTGAACAACCGCCGGCGCTCCCGGTCACCGCGAACGGTGGATGGGGGTAGCTATCGATGAACGGCGACTTGTCGAAGTACATCCCTCCATGTCGGCCGTAGGCACCGAGCAGGGAGTTGATGATGAAGACCGTCCGCATGCGCTGTGAGTCGTTGCCGTACCAGGTGGTGTGGCGGCCCGGCATGATCGCTGCCTTCGGATGGCGCTGCCCCATGACCCGTGCTGTCTCGCGAATCTGATCGGCGGGCAGGTCCGTGATGGTCGACGCCCACTCAGGGGTGAGGTCCTTGACGTGAGCCTCGAGTTCCTCGTAGCCGACGGCGTACTGGTCGATGTATTCGCGGTCGAAGAGGTTCTCCTCGATCAGCACGTTGACCCAGGCCAGCAGCAGAGCAGTGTCGGTGCCCGGCTTGATCGGCAGCCAGTGGTCGGCCTTCGCTGCCGCCGTCGAGAATCTCGGGTCGACGACGATGATCTGAGCACCACGCTCGCGCGCGTCGATGAAGTCCTGCATGACCGTGTTGCGGCTGTCTTCACCAACATGACTGCCGATGAAGGTGACGCACTCGATCTCGTCCCAGTCCATCGGCTCGTGGCCACCAACCGGGTACCCGAGGGTGAGGTTGCATGCTTCGTCGCGTGGGCTCAGGCACAGCGACGACGACGGCTTGCCGGCGTTGGGCGTTCCCCACGCCTGGGCGAAGTAGTCGGTGAACCAGAAGTCGCCGGTGGTGTGTCCGAAGATCGCAAGCGATTCCGGTCCGTATTGCTCCTTGATCGCAAGGATCTTCTCGGCCGTGTAGTCGAGTGCCTCTTCCCAGGTCACCTCGCGGAACTTGCCCTCGCCACGCTCACCGGTTCGGATCATCGGAGACTGGAGGCGATCCGGGTCGTACATGAACGACACGCCACCCTGGCCTCGTCCACACAACATGCCTCGACTCTTCGGGTCGTTGATGTTGCCGTCGACCTTCAGGACCTTGCCGTCGACGCTCTGGACCGCGATGCCACACTTCCACGGACACATGTCGCAGTAGTTATAGGTGGTGGTCACCTCACCCGTGGCAAACCAGGGTGGGTCCGGGTAGCGCATGGCAAGCGGTGAGTTGCCGGCTCCGATGACGGCGGCGCCGGCAAGTCCGGCACCGAAGAACTGCCTTCTGGTGATATCAAGTTCGACTCTGGCCACGCGGAAACTCCCATCAATGGAAGATCCTCGTCAGGTGGCTACTTCGTCGCCTATTCCGGTCCCCGGTCCGGTGACGTCCACGTGCCCGCGGATCGCTGATGAGTGGATTGTTAACCCGGTCTCAGGAATACCCATAGGGACCGAAGTCACCCGGTCAGGGTCGAAGGTCCCAAAGGGTTTCCACTGTCTCGACCGGTACTGCACACCATGCTTGTGAATCGTGGTACTTGGTGACAAATTATGTTACTTATGATCGCGCGTTGTGGACCGTATCGAGCGAGACATAGCTGCCAGCTGCCAGCTACCAGCTACCAGCAAGAGGCCAAGTCGGCTCGCTCGGGTCTCGGTTCTTGGCGTGTCGCTCTACTGTTCAGCCCATGGATTTGGTCGAGACCATTCGCGCTTCCGTCATCGGTTCGGACTACACCGTGCCCGGCCCCTTCGGCCCTCGCCGCGTGACCTACGCGGACTACACCGCTTCGGGCCGGTCGGTGTCGTTCATCGAGGACTACCTGCGCGAGGTCGTCCTCCCGTTCTACGCCAATACGCATACCGAGTCGTCGGGGACCGGCCTCCAGACGACGCGGTTCCGGGAGGAAGCCCGGGGCATGATTCGTTCCTGTGTGAACGCGACCGACGACCATGCGGTGGTGTTCGCCGGATCGGGTGCCACTGGAGCCATCGACCGCCTCGTCTCCGTTCTGGGTCTCCGGATCCCCTGCAAGCTCGATGCGCAGTACCACCTCACCGATCACATCCCGGCTTCGGAACGCCCGGTCGTGTTCATCGGACCGTTCGAGCATCACTCGAACGAACTGCCGTGGAGGGAGTCGATCGCCGACGTGGTGCGCATCGAAGAGGACGCCGATGGTCACATCGACCTCGCCCAACTCGAACAGGCCCTCGAGGAGTACCGGGATCGACCGCTGAAGATCGGCAGCTTCTCCGCGGCATCAAACGTCACAGGAATCATCACCGATACCCGGGCCGTCTCCCGGCTGCTCCACGAGCACGACGCGCTCTCGTTCTGGGATTTCGCAGCCGCGGCCCCATACGTGTCCATCGATATGAGCCCCGAGGACGACCCTGCCGCATACAAAGACGCCGTGTTCTTCTCCCCCCACAAGATGATCGGAGGCCCGGGGACGCCGGGAGTGCTCATCGCACGCAAGGAACTGTTCACGAACAAGGTCCCAGCCGTACCCGGTGGAGGGACCGTCGCTTTCGTCAATCCGAACGAGCACCGCTACGTCGACGACATCGAGACAAGGGAGGAAGGGGGCACCCCGGCAATCGTCGAATCGATTCGCGCCGGACTCGTCTTCCAGCTCAAACACGCCGTCGGTTCGAAAAGGATCAGGGATCTCGAGGAATCATTCATCACGAGGGCCATCGCCTCGTGGAACACGAACCCGAACATCAAACTGCTCGGCAACCCCGAAGCGGAACGCCTCTCGATCGTATCGTTCGTCATCCGCCACGGCGACCGGTATCTCCACCACAACTACGTCGTCGCGCTCCTCAACGATCTCTTCGGGATCCAGTCACGGGGCGGATGCTCCTGCGCCGGCCCGTACGGGCACCGCCTGCTCGACATCGACCTCGAGACGTCGAACGAGTTCGAGCGCGAGATCACACGGGGCTGTGAGGGGATCAAGCCCGGCTGGGTCCGCGTCAACTTCAACTACTTCATCTCCGAACTCGTCTTCGACTTCATCGTCGAGGCGGTGCATCTGATCGCCAACGAAGGCTGGCGCCTCCTCCCGTACTACCGCTTTGAAGCTGCCTCGGGTCTTTGGGAGCACCGCGACGGCCGGGGAGAAGCCCCGCTCAGCCTGAGCGAGATCGACTACTCGAACGGCGTCATGCAATTCGATCACCGCCCGAGCCAGGACGCCGACCATGTCCTCTCCGACTATCTCGCCGAGGCGCGATCGATCCTCGACGACGCCCTGCCGCTCGGCACCGAGACCAAGGCGGAGCGGTTCAACGACGACTTCGAACACCTCCGGTGGTTCACGCTCCCGCACGAGGTCATTGATGGCTGAACCCGCTGCCCCTTCGTGGTTTGTGCGCGCCGTCGAAACGCCGTATCACAACCACCAGATCCGGGTCGCCGGGACAGCCGTCCACTATCTCGATTGGGGTTCGCGCGGCAAGCCCGGCCTCGTATTCGTCCACGGCGGCGCTGCCCACGCTCACTGGTGGTCGTTCATCGCTCCGATGTTCACCGAGGATTGGCATGCGGTGGCCATCGACCTGTCGGGCCACGGCGACAGCGGACGCCGGCCCCACTACGACCACAAGCTGTGGGCCGCTGAGATCCTCGCGGTCGCCGAAGCCGCCGGCTTCCCGGGCCCGCCCGTGGTGGTCGGCCACTCGCTCGGCGGCGGTATCACGCTCGAACTCGCCTCGGCGCACGGGGACCAACTCGCAGGAGCCGTGATCGTGGATACGCCGGTCCGCCGACCCGATCCAGAGTCCAAGGAAGGGGCGCGGGGCCGGGCGTTCCGGTCACCCGGCACCTATCCGGACAAAGCGACGGCGCTCGAGCACTTCCGCCTCGTGCCGCCGCAGCCATGCGAGAACGGCTTCATCGTCGATCACGTCGGCGCCCTGTCGGTCCACGAGACCGATCTCGGATGGACGTGGAAGTTCGATCCGCATCTGTTCGAGCAGGCCCTCGTCTCATTCAAGGATCAGTTCACCTCGGTCCGATGCCGCATCGCGCTCTTCCGGGGCGAGTACAGCACGATCGTCCCTGACGACACGGCCGCCTACATGTACGAATTGACGGGTCGGAATCTGCCATTTGTCTCGATCCCCGAAGCCCACCACCACCTCATCCTCGACCAGCCACTCGCCTTCGTCGCGGCGCTCCGGACGCTGCTCGCTGACTGGGAGCACTCAATCCCGCGTTCGGCCCTTGAGGAATCGGGCTGATCCGCCGATATAACTCCGGTACGTACTCCGGAAAGGCCGAGCGATGCGCCAAGAATCGGTTCCTCCGCTCACACTCGATCAGGCCTACCAGGCGGCATACCAGTGGATGTCCCACGTGGGCGAGCCCCCGGTCGAGATCGCCGAACGGGGGTCTCAGAGCGTGGAGTTGCGTTCCGAAGGTATGGCTGCCTTCGTGCGCGTTCCCGACCACGAACTCAACCAGCGGACCGTCCTCGCCGTACTCGCATCGGAGCCCGACAACCGGACGCGTATGATCTTCTCAACCGCCGGATTCACGCCGGGAGCCATCAGCATTGCCGAGGCGCAAGGCATCGCCCTGTTCACACTCGCCATCGACGGTTCCGCGATGCCCGAGAACGGCCGGGCCGTCGATCTGGTGCCCCTCGACGGTCCCCCACCTCCGTTCCCAATCGAACACAAAGAAGACGACTTCGTGATCACGAAGGCGAACTGGGGACGCACCGAATTCCCGGACGACGAGTGGATCGACTGCCCGGGATGCGGGACGAACCAGCACTGCTCGCTCGACGCATGCCGGGTGTGCGGGAGTCAACTCGCGGGTCTCGACGCCGACGGGTCTCCGGGCGATGTGACCTACCACTGTGTGGATTGCGGGTCGACGAACGTCGAAGCCATCGTTCCGACCGAAGCTCGGGAACGCCTCGAACGCCACTAGGGCGTCGACGAAAGAGGTCGGACTCACCGGGCAAAGATGAGGTCAACGAACGTCGGCCGGAGCCACAAACACCACTCCGAGTGGGGGCAGATCGATCGCCAAGGAATGCGATCGCCCGTGCATCGGCGCATCGGCGGCTTCGATCGTTCCACGAGATCCGGCGCCAGACCCCCAATACACCTCATCGTCGCTGTTCAACAGCACGTCCCACGTTCCGTCGACGGGGACGCCGATCCGGTAGCCGGGCCGTGTCACCGGGGTCAGATTCATCACCAACAGGACGGGTCGACCGCCACCCTTGCGAAGGAGGCTGAAGACGCTCGCACCGGCATCTCCAGCGTCGATCCACTCGAACCCGTCGGGGCTGTAGTCATCGACCGAAAGGGCCGGCTCGGCTCGGTAGACCGCATTGAGGTCCTTCACCCATTGCTGCATCCCGGCGTGATTGTCATGATCGAGCACGAACCATTCGAGTTCCCGGTCGACCGACCACTCCGATCGCTGGGCGAACTCGCCCCCCATGAACAAACACTTCTTGGCGGGGAGGCCGTACTGGTATCCATAGAGCGCGCGCAGGTTGGCAAACTGCTGCCACTCATCCCCCGGCATCTTGTTGATCAGTGAACCCTTGCGGTGAACGACCTCATCGTGTGACAGGGTGAGCACGAAGTTCTCGTCGTAGGCGTAGAGCATCCGGAACGTCAGGTCGTTCTGATGGAACGACCGGTGGACCGGTTCGTGTGAGAAGTACTCAAGCGTGTCGTGCATCCACCCCATGTCCCACTTGTATCCAAAGCCGAGCCCACCGGCGTCGACCGGACGAGAGACGCCGGGGAACGCCGTCGACTCCTCGGCAATCATGGCGATGCCGGGATGCTCACCGTACGCGACGGCATTGACCTGCTTGAGCAGCGAGATCGCCTCGAGGTTCTCGTTGCCGCCCAACACATTCGGTTCCCACTCACCGTCCTCGCGTGAGTAGTCGCGGTACAACATCGAAGCGACGCCGTCGACCCGCAGACCATCTGCGTGATACCGATCGAGCCAGAAGTTCGCAGACGAGACCAGGAACGAACGGACCTCGTTCCTGCCGTAGTTGAAGATGAAACTCCCCCAGTCGGGATGGAAACCCTGCTTCGGGTCGGCATGCTCGTACAGGGCCGTGCCATCGAACTGGGAGAGTCCGTGGCCGTCGGTGGCGAAGTGAGAAGGGACCCAGTCGATGATCACCCCGATCCCGGCCTGATGGAGGTAGTCGATGAGGTACATGAGGTCCTGCGGGGTTCCGAACCGACTCGTCGGCGAGAAGTACCCGGTCACCTGGTATCCCCACGACGGGTAGTACGGATGCTCGGCCAGTGGCATGAACTCGACGTGGGTGTATCCCATCTCGATCATGTAGTCCGCGAGGGGTCTCGCCAACTCCCGGTAGGAATACGAGTCCCCGTTCTCTGCTCGCTGCCACGATCCCGAGTGTAGTTCGTAGATGGAGATCGGTGCGTCAGGGGCCTGGCGCGCCGCACGTGTGGACATCCACCCCTCGTCGCGCCACTCGTAGTCGAGGTTCCATACGACCGATGCGGTCTTAGGTGGAACCTCGGCGAGGAACGCGACCGGATCGGCCTTCTCGATCCGATCTCCGGATGGGGTCGTGATCGCGTACTTGTACGTATTGCCCTGGCGAACCGCCGGGACATGGGCCTTCCAGATGCCGGATCCCGTTGGAAACATCGGGTTCGCCGATGCGTCCCAGCCGTTGAAGTCGCCGACGACGGAGACTTCGCGGGCGCTCGGCGCCCAAACGGCGAAGTGGGCCCCGCCGTCCCCGAGCACCTGTGCACCGAGGTGGTCGTAGACACGGGTCTGTGTGCCTTCGTTGAAGAGATGGACGTCGAGATCGCCAAGGAGTTCCATAACCCTGCAGCCTACCGATTCAAACACCGCCCGCGGCTGCGACAATCAGGTATGCGATCGAAAGGATCACATGCCGTACCGCACCATCATCGAACCATTCCGCATCCACACGATCCAGGCCATCGACCTGCCAACGGTCGAAGAGCGCGAAGCAGCCCTCACGCGCGCCGGATACAACCTCTTCGGACTCCATGCCGACGAAGTGATCATCGACCTGCTCACCGACTCAGGCACGGGCGCCATGTCCTCCGAACAGTGGGCCGGGATGATGCGAGGCGACGAGTCGTATGCCGGCAGTCGCAGCTTCTACCGGTTCGAACGCGCGGTGAAGGACCTCACCGGCTACACCGAAGTCATCCCCACCCACCAGGGTCGCGCCGCTGAGAAGATCCTGTTCACCGTGATGGTGTCCGAAGGTGACGTCATCCCGAACAACACCCACTTCGACACGACGCGGGCCAACGTCGAGTACCAGGGCGGCGAGGCGCTCGACCTCGTCGAGCCGTCCAGTCCCTCGGAGATTCTGCCGTTCAAGGGCAACATGGACATCGACGCGCTCCGCGCCACCATCAAGGAAGTCGGCGCCGAACGAATCCCCCTCGTAATGATGACGGTCACGAACAACTCGGGTGGCGGCCAGCCGGTCTCGATGCAGAACTTGAAGGACGTACGAGCCGTATGCGACACGTACGGCCTTCCCATGTTCCTCGACGCCTGCCGGTTCGCCGAGAACGCCTGGTTCATCAAGCTTCGCGAGGAGGGCTACGCCGACAAGACGCCGAAGGAGATCGCTCAGGAGATGTTCTCGCTCGCCGACGGCTGCACGATGTCGGCGAAGAAGGATGGCCTGGTCAACATCGGCGGGTTCCTTGCACTCAACAACCACGATCTCTCCCTCCAGGCCAGGAATCTCCTCATCCTCACCGAAGGGTTCCCGACGTACGGTGGACTCGCCGGATACGACCTCGAAGCGTTGGCTCAAGGCCTGGAGGAGGTCGTCGACGAGGACTATCTCCGTTACCGGATCCGGTCGACGGAGTACCTCGCCGACCGTGTCGTCGACGCCGGAGTCCCGATTGTGCAACCGGCCGGCGGCCACGCCGTCTACCTCGATGCGAAGGCGCTCCTCCCCCACATTCCGGCCCACGAGTATCCGGCCCAGGCCCTCGCCGTCGAGTTGTACCGCAACGGCGGTGTGCGGGGCGTTGAGATCGGCACGGTCATGTTTGGCCGCCCCGGGCTCGACGGGGCACCCGACCAGGAGGCGCCGATGGAACTTGTACGGCTCGCGATTCCGCGCCGCACGTACACCCAGAGCCACATCGACTACGTCGCGGAAGTCGTGATCGACGTCGCAGCAGGTGCCGAGAACATCCGCGGCTACCGAATCGTGGAACAAGCCCCGTGGCTGAGACACTTCACGGCGAGGTTCGAGCCGGTCTGAAGCGCCTGCTGCCAGGTACAGGCGGGAGGGCGATGGGCTACCAGCTACCAGCTACCAGCCCGAGTGCGCATGCCAAGGAACCACACGATGGCGGCGAAGAACCGCGACGACCGAGCAAGCCCTTACCGGAGGATCGAAGCTGGTGGCTGGTAGCTGGCAGCTCTCAGCTACTCAGCTACTCCGCTACTTCCCCCGCGCTTCACCTTCTGCATCCGCGCTCTCAGCTTGCGCTGGGCCTCCGCCCGGTCTTCGCCGTGGAGGTGGAGCGTCGCGCCGGCGGCGGCGAGTTGGAGAGAGAGGGAAGAGCGGAACTTCTGCGGCACGGCGGCAAAGCCCGTGAGGGGAACGATCTCACCCCTCGCCAGACGGTCGTATTCGTCTCCTTCGGCAACCCGCGGGAACGGAGCGGCCAACGGATTCCCGGGATCGACCGACTCGCCGAGGGTGGTGACGAGACCTTCCGCATCGGAATTCAGCGCGAGACGGATGTACCAGGGAAGGGTCTCCGCGTTCTCATCGAAGTCGAGTGCGACCTCTGCGATGCAGTCGTAGGGCACCCTGAATGCCCAATCCCCGTCCACGCCGCCGGCGACCAGATAGAGCGCCCGGTCCGACAGCAGCCAGAACATCACGAAGCTCTCAGAAGTACGGCGGTCCAGTCCGGCTGCGGATCGTTCGAAGGACTCGTCGTCGACGAGCAGCGGTCGCGCCTTTGACCGAGCCTCGCTCCTGCCGAGACTCAGCACCTGTTGCTTGAACGCGTCGAGGAGTGCCATGGCCATCAGGGTAGCGTCGCCACGTGAACCCGCCGGTAGGGTTCTGGTCCATGGCCGACCCCGAACACGATCAGCCCGACTCCACTGAGGGAGCAGCACCGGACAGCGGCGGAGACGCGACCGCGGCGTGGACCCGGTCCGAATGGGATCGCATGTGGCGGCCGTCAATGTGGCTCCAGAAGCCCGCCCACCAAAAGGGCATGCACATCTGGCACATTGTGGCCATCGTGGCCCTCACGGGCTACGCGAACGTCATCGCCAACGCCGTCCTGAATCCCTGGTGGCACATCCCGTTCAATCTCGGGATCCTCTTCGTCGCCATCGTCATCGCTCGCCGTGCAGGGGTCACGGTGCCGGACCTCGGCTACTGCAAGGACCGCATACCGAGAGGCTTGGCCGTCGGCGGCATCGTGATGGGCGTCATTGGCCTCGGCGTCGTCATTGGAGTCGCTATCCCGGCAACGAGAGAGTTCTTCTACGACGACCGGGTCATCGAGCGATCGACGACGGTCATCCTGTTCGACGCGTTGATCCGGATCCCCATCGCGACGGCGTTCTACGAGGAGACGCTGTTTCGGGGTGTGATCTTCGGCATGTTCGTTCGCCGTTGGGCTCCACTATGGGCCGCTCTGGCCACCAACCTCCTCTTCGGCCTGTGGCACATTCTTCCGACCCTCAGCACACTCGAGACCAACCCGGCCGGTGGCATGGTCGAAGGAGTCCCTGGACTCGTCGTAGCGGCCGTCGGCAGCGTTGCCGGGACCACGCTCGCGGGATTCGCGTTCCTGTGGCTGCGACTCCGCGCAAACAGCACGGTTGCTCCGTGGATGGCGCATATCGCTACCAACTCGTTCGCGTTGATCGCGGCGCTCTTCGTGGTGCGCGTCCTCGGCTGAGAACGGGCGATCCGCTAGTCGCCGACGGAAGGTGCGACTGTCAGCAACGGCATGTCACACCGCAGGCTCACGGATTTCGTCGAGGGTGTCTCCGCGAGCCACTCGACCGTGTCCCCCGCTTCGAGCCCGTCGATGGTCGCTTCCAGTGACGCCAGCGCCGTTCCCACCACCGGTCGCGACATCTCGATACCGAGGCGGTAGTCGAGCGTCTGCCCGAGCGGCGAGTTGTTCCGAATCTCACCGCTCGCACGCAGCATCCCATCGATGCGATCGCACTCGCTCATGGTGACGGTCAGGATCACCGCTGTCGGGCCCAGGCGGTACCAAACGGGGTACCCGACGCGTGGAGACTCGATGGTCACCGCTTCGGTGATGGGAGCGGCGGCCGTTGGTCCGTTCGCGGTCGGGATCGTTGAGGTTGTGGTCGTGGTGGCGACGCTGCGTTCGCTCGACGCAGCCGAGGCGTCCTCGGCTCGCGAGAGGAGTCCGAAGACGACGGCGACGAGAGCGACGATAGCCACTGCACCGGCCGCGACAGCTCCCCACGTGGTGTACCTCCACTGCTCCTCGGTCATCGTGCGACGGAGCGGCCGATCGGCGAGAGGCACGGCGGGTTTGTCCTGGGCTCCGGCTTCAGAGGTCGGTTCCTCGGGGGTATCCGGCACAGGAGCGGGAGCGGCTTCCTCATCGGGAGAGTCGGCAGTCACCGGTGCAGCCTCGGTCTCCGGCTGGACCGGATCGGTGGCGATCGGGACGCCGCAGGAACTACAGAAGCGAGCCCCCGAGTCGGCGAGGTTGGCCCCGCACGCGGCGCAGTTCGTCGATGTCATCTCAATGATGTCGGCCGATTGCGCCCGCACCTTGATCATCGTGATGTCCGGTCGCCGGGGAATCCAAGCCTTGACACATCGGGAGCGACGCGCGAGAGTTCTGCGTGTCAGGCGGTCACTTGACCGCGGCGTCGAGCGAGGAGCGGGTGCGGATGTACCGGAAGACACTGCCCAACACCCCCAAAGCGGCCCTCGCGCGCGCCCTTTTCCGGTTCTGACCCGGCAGCAGCGTCCAAGCGAGGTAGCCGCCCATCGGGCGGCCTTTTTGATGGCCGTTGTAGCCCCAACCGGACGACCCAGGACACGACATGATCCCCGTAAGAGCCTATTTCAGCCTCCTCACCAACTACCTGAGGCCGCTACGACCGCGCGTCGTGCTGCTGAGCGTCGTGTTGTTCGCGACCATCGGGCTGCAACTCCTCAACCCGCAACTGATCAAGCAGTTCATCGACGGAGCGATCGATGGTCGCAACGCGAGCGCGCTCATCCCGATCGCGATCGCTTTCATGCTGGTCGCGGTGGCCCAACAGGCCCTTGCGATCTGGGCGACGTACCTCGCCGAGGATGTCGGCTGGTCGGCCACGAATCATCTCCGGGGTGACCTGACAAGTCACGTGATCCGTCTCGACATGGGCTTCCACAAGGGTCACTCCTCGGGCGAACTCATCGAACGTATCGACGGCGACGTGACCTCGTTGTCCAACTTCTTCTCGGCGATGATGATCAAGGTCGTCGGCAACGGCGGTCTCGTGATCGGCATCCTCGTGATGCTCTGGCTGGAGAGCTGGATCGTCGGTCTGACGGTCACGGTATTCACACTCCTCGCCGTCGGAGCGATGAGCGCGTTCCATCGCATCGCCGTTCCATGGTGGAAGGCCGTTCGCGCAACCGCGGCCGAAGCCTTCGGGTTCGTCGGCGAAGTGGTGGAAGGGACCGAGGACATCGCCGCCAATGGTGCAGGCCCCTACATGGAGGGGCGGTTCACCGAGATCCAACAGAAGTGGCTCCCCCAGACGATCCGCAGTTGGATGGGATGGGCGACGATGTGGAGCACGACCATTGTCCTGTACGGGCTCTCAACCTCCATCGTCTTCGTCCTCGGGTCGTGGTTGTTCGGCGTCGGCACGTTGACGATCGGCTCGGTCTATCTCGTGTTCCACTACGTCGAGATGACCCGCCACCCGATGGAGCAGATCCGCGCCCAGATGGAGGACCTCCAGAAGGCCGGGGCGGCAATCTCCCGCGTCGACGAGTTGATGACAACTGAGACCAAGCTGAAGACTGAAGGCAGCCTGTCAATTGGTTCGGGAGCGCTCAGCGTCGCCTTCGACGACGTGAGCTTCTCGTACGACGACGCGACCGACGGCGAGACCAGCGAGATCGTTCTCAACGACGTGAGCTTCGAGGTCGGAGCCGGACGGGTCGTCGGCCTCCTCGGCCGCACCGGGAGCGGCAAGTCGACGATCGCCCGCCTCGTGACCCGCCTCTACGAGCCGCAGGCCGGGACCGTGCGGCTCGACGGCGTCGCCACCTGGGACGCCCACGTCGCCGACTTCCGCAAGCGCGTCGGCATGGTCACCCAGGACGTGCAGTTGTTTCGCGCCTCGATCCGCGACAACCTGACGTTCTTCAACGACGACATTCCAGGGTCGCAGATCCTCGACGCCATTCACCGACTCGAGCTCGATCCCTGGCTCGCCTCGATGCCGCACGGCCTCGACACGCTGCTCGATTCGGGGAGTGGCGGCCTCTCAGCCGGCCAGGCGCAGCTTCTGGCTTTCACACGGATCTTCCTCGAGGATCCGGGCGTTGTCGTGCTCGACGAGGCATCGTCACGACTCGACCCCGCGACCGAAGCGTTGATCGAGCGCGCCGTGGACCATCTGCTCGCCGGCCGGACCGGCATCGTCATCGCCCACCGTCTTGGCACGGTCACCCGAGCCGACGACATCCTGATCCTCGACGACGGACACGTTGCCGAGTTCGGTGAGCGCTTGACGCTTGCCGCCGACCCGGAGTCCCGGTTCTCGCAACTCCTTGCAACCGGCATGGAGGAGGTGCTCGCATGACCACCCGATCACAAGCTCCGATCATGCGCATGATCCTGGCGCTCATCCGCAACCAACCGATCCGGTATGCGAGCAGCGTCCTGTTGTGGATCACGATCTGGACGATGCCGATCTTCGTCGGGTTGGTCGTCGCAGCATTCTTCGACGACCTGACCGGCGAGGCAGCGGGCTGGAACTTGCCCACGATTCTCCTCGCCCTGTGGGCGTACGTCGTCGCGCGCATCGTGATCGTCTTCGCAGCGATGCGGCAACACTCCGAGATTCTGTTCCGTGCGGGCGCATCGATGCGCGGATCAATGCTCGCCTGGATCTTCTCGCTGCCCGGCGCACGCCCCCTCGAGGAGACGCCCGGCGAGGTCGTCTCGCGTTTCCGCGACGACGTGGACCACACCGTGGAGGCCATGGACTTCACCGTCGACTTCATTGGCTCGATGCTGTCCGCTCTCGTCGCCGTGATCCTGCTCTTCGCGATCGATCCGGTCATCACCCTGGTTGTGTTCGCTCCGGTGGCCATCATCATCCTGGTGGTGAGCCGCACCGGCTCGACGATCCGGCGATATCGAACAGCCGCACGTGAGTCGACGGAAGCCATCACCGGCTTCCTCGGCGAGACATTCGGATCGGTCCAGTCGGTGAAGGTGGCTGGTGCCGAGTCCACAATGCTCAAGCACTTCGACGAACTGAACGCCGTACGCCGCAGGATGATGGTGCGGGACCGCACGTTCAGCGCGGGGCTCGAAGCGGTATTCCACAACACGGTCAGCATTGGCACCGGATTGATCCTCATCCTGACAGCCGGTTCGATCTCAACCGACGGCTCAGCTGGGCTCACGGTGGGCGAGTTCAGCCTCTTCGTCTACCTCCTGGCGATGGTGACCGACTCGGCCTACTTCGTTGGCCTGTTCCTGGCGCGCGTCAAGCAGGCGGGCGTATCTGCCGATCGGATGATCTCGCTGATGCGCGGCTCAACGTGGCGAGACGTTGTGGCCCCTCGCGACCTCTTCGCCGCACCGCCACCGGCGGTCCGGCCGGGCGCGTTCCTGGCGTCCGTGCGAGAGCCGGATGCCACGCCGCTCGTGTCGGCTCGCGATCTCAGCTACCGGTATCCGTCGTCGGGTGCCGGCATCGACTCGATCGATCTCGACGTCTACCCGGGGCAGTTCGTGGTCGTCACCGGACGTATCGGTTCCGGTAAGACGACACTGCTGCGGTCGGTTCTCGGCTTGCTCCCGGTCGACGGCGGTTTCGTGGCGTGGAACGGAGAGTCAGTCGCGGACGCGGCCGACTTCATGAAGCCGCCTCGGACCGCCTACACACCGCAAGTGCCACGTTTGTTCTCACTCACCCTGGATGAGAACCTCAAGCTCGGCATCGACGCAAGCGATGCCGATGTCGCTGAGGCGATCCACACGGCCACGATGGAGTCCGATGTCGAGAGCATGCCGGAAGGCCTCGAGACCATGGTCGGTCCTCGCGGTGTCCGCCTGTCCGGCGGCCAGGTCCAACGCTCGGCAGCCGCACGCATGTTGGTACGGCGGCCGGAGCTGCTCGTCTTCGACGACCTGTCGAGCGCGCTCGACGTCGAGACCGAGCAACTCCTCTGGGACCGCCTGTTCGCCGACGGATCAGGAGCCACCGCCCTCGTGGTCTCCCACCGGAGGCCGGCACTCCAGCGAGCCGATCTGGTCGTTGTCATGCAGGACGGCAGCATCGCGGCGCAGGGCACAGCGGACGAGTTGCTTGTATCGAGCGACGAGTTCCGGCGCCTATGGACCGGAGAATCAGACCACCAGCGAGAGGATCGTGACACCGATGGTCACTAGGAGCGATGAGCAGGCCGGCTTTGGCGTCGACTCGATGGTCGGCGATCTCACGCAGGTGGCAATGCGCCGACCAGGCGCGATCCTGACGGCCGGCGCCGACGAGTGGCACTACGCGAAACCGATCAACGCGGAGGCATTGCGCTCGCAGTATGAGGCGTTCGCCGAACTACTCGAGGCTGCCGGTGTCCAGATCCGCTGGCTCGCCGACGACGCGACCGATGGTCTCGCGGACTCGGTGTTCACCTATGACCCGTCGTTCGTCATTCCGGACGGGGCGATCATCCTCCGCCCCGGCAAACCGGCCCGCAGGGCAGAGGCCGAACTCCACCGCGCGTTCTACGAAGACCTGATGCCGATCCTCGGGACGATCGACGCGCCGGGCGTCATCGAAGGTGGCGACTGTTGCTGGCTGGACCCGCGGACGCTGGCCGTCGGGCGGGGGTTCCGCACCAACCAGTCAGGGATCGACCAACTCCGTGAGATCTTGGGTGCGCATGGCATCAACGTCGAGGCCTATGACCTGCCATACGGGAACGGCCCGGACGCCTGTCTCCACCTGCTCTCCGTGGTGAACCCACTCGATGTCGACCTCGCGCTCGTGCGAGCACCCCTGGTGCCGACGGCGCTCTACCAGCGCATGGAAGCGATGGGGTATCGACTCCTCCAGGTCCCGGACAACGAGTTCGAGTCAAGCGCCGGGCTCAACCTCAATGTTCTGGCCGTCGGGCCGCGGCGCTGTCTCGCGATCGACGGATTTCCGCGAACGGTCGAGATCATGACGGAAGCGGGATGCGACGTCTCGGTGTTCGAAGCCGACGAACTCTGTCTACCGTGCGAGGGCGGCCCCACGTGCCTCACCCGACCGCTCCATCGGGCGGGCGTGTGACGCTCGGCCCGGGACTCCGCCCTACGGGCGGGTGATCGACAGGATCTCGATGTCGAAGGTCAAGGCCTGGCCGGCGAACTTGTGGTTCGCGTCGAGCACGACCGTTCCCTCTTTGACCTCGAGCACAACGGCCGCTTGGCCTGTGTTGAGGACGACCTCGTCTCCGACAGCGACATCGGCCTGTTCGGCGCCGTACGGCAACTCGACGACGAGTTCTTCATCCCGCTCGCCGTAGGCGTCGGCCGGGAGGATTCGCACGACGCGGGACTCGCCGACTTTGAGGCCGCGTACGGCTTCGTCAAACCCTCCGATGACCTGTTCGGTGCCAACGGTAAAGGTGAACGGAGTGTCGCGTTCACGTGACGAATCGAAGGTTGAACCATCGTCGAGCGTGCCGACGTAGTGCACTTCGAGGGAATCGCCGTCCCGAACCATGAATCCTCCAGCGGAGTCGGTTGTTGCATCGCCATCGGACGCTGAATCGTCTCCCGATGAGCACGCAGCGAGCAGCAGCGCTGCCATCGCAAGCACGAGGAGAAGATGACGCTTGAGCATGTGGCTCCCCTGGTCGATGTATGAGGAGTAAGAGAGCCTACGGCGTACCCTTTGATAAGCGAGTGAACGGGAAGCGATGAACGCCGAACGAACTGACCAAGCGACACCCACCCTCCAAACCGTGGAGTTCATCGACTCATGGTTGAACGAGAACGCCATGTGGGTCGATACGCGAGTCATGGACTTCGCCCTCGACGTCCGCACGCTGCTCTCCTCGGATGAACTGTCCGAGAACGAAGACCTCCAGCCGATCGGCGCAGACGCCTAACCGCCTCCCTTTCCGGCCCTGGTCCCGTCGCCTATCCTCGTGGCATGGTTGATTTCACACCACCGCTGCGCGACATCAAGTTCAATCTCCGTCACATCGCCGATCTCGACTCCCTGATCCAACTCCCCGGGTTCGAGCACGTCGATCCCGACACGGTTGACGGTGCACTCGACGAGGCAGGCCGCTTCATGGCCGAGGTCGTCGCTCCCACCAACCGGGCTGGCGACGAGATCGGATGCACCCTGGTCGACGGCCAGGTGATCACACCGGACGCCTTCAAGGACGCATGGAGCAAGTACGTCGACGCTGGCTGGAGTGCGGTTGCCGGACCTCCCGATTACGGGGGGCACGGATTCCCTGAGACGGTGGGCTTCGCCATCAGCGAGATGTTCGTCGCTGCCAATCTCGCGTTCTCCCTGAACCCCATGCTCACCGGTTCGGCCATCACCGTGATTCGCGACCACGCCGACGAAGCCGTGCGGGAGACCTATCTCGAGAACCTCGTGACCGCCGAATGGACCGGCACCATGCTCCTCACGGAGTCCGAAGCCGGGTCCGATGTCGGCGCCCTGCGAGCGAAGGCGATCCCGGCCGGCGACGGAACGTACCTGGTGAGCGGTTCGAAGATCTTCATCACGTGGGGAGACCACGACCTCACCGACAACATCGTGCACCTCGTGCTTGCGCGACTCCCGGACGCCCCTCCCGGCACCAGGGGCATCTCGCTCTTCGTTGTCCCGAAGATGCTCGTCAACGCTGACGGCACGATCGGTTCGTCGAACAATGTGGAGACCGTCTCGATCGAACACAAGCTCGGGATCCATGGCAGCCCGACGGCCGTGCTGGCGTTCGACCAGTCCGTCGGCTACCTCGTCGGTGAACCGAACAAGGGCATGCGCTACATGTTCGCGATGATGAACCAGGCGCGACGCGAGGTCGGCCTCGAGGGACTCGGGATCTCGGAGCGGGCCTATCAGCAGGCCGTGTCATACGCGCAGGAGCGCACGCAGGGCCGAGCGATCGGCACACCCAAGACGGACGTCTCGCCGATCGTCGACCATCCGGACGTTCGCAGGATGCTGATGACCATGAAGGCCTACAACGAGGCCTGCCGTGGCCTCCTCTACGACACGGCTGCTGCCGGTGAACGCGCCCATCGCGACGCCGACGAGGACGGAAGGAAGACCGCCTCCGCCCGCGTCGCTCTCCTCACACCCGTCGCCAAGGCATGGTGCACCGATGTTGGCGTCGCGATGACGTCGATCGCTGTCCAGGTCCACGGCGGCATGGGGTACGTCGAAGAGTCTGGAGCGCCCCAGCACTACCGCGACGCTCGGATCACACCGATCTACGAGGGAACGAACGGGATCCAGGCCATCGACCTTGTGATGAGAAAGCTCCCGATGGATGACGGCGCGGTGGTTCGGTCGTATCTCGACGAGATGGCTGCGCTCGACAAACCGCTCGGGGCGGCAGACGAGCCACGACTCGACTCGATGCGCAAACCGCTCGCAGCCGCCATCGCAGCGCTGCGGGAGGCCACCGACTGGCTCAACGCATGCGAGGATCCGAACGATCGCCTGGCCGGCGCCACGCCGTACCTCGACATGTTCGGCACCGTCGCCGGTGGGGCCTATCTCGTCCGCCTGGCCATTGCCGCCGCCGGCGAGGAACGCGACGATTGGATCGAGGCCAAGATCGACACGGCCGTGTTCTACGCACACCAGATCTTGCCGCGGGCGGCGGGATGGCTCCCATCCGTGAAGGCGGGAGCCGCGGAGCTGTTTGCCATCCCGGTCGATGGCTTGGAAGCAGCCAGATGAGCACGCCGCTCCCGCGTCGCGGCGCCGC
>Ga0316197_10000536_pt1 | contig 26438 bp, 25 predicted proteins | sample OudBiesiAoxic_MG_FD_204939 | JGI IMG/M metagenome (GOLD analysis project Ga0316197, IMG submission 204939) | Coastal sediment microbial communities from Oude Bieten Haven, Netherlands - site A oxic | ecosystem: Environmental > Aquatic > Marine > Coastal > Sediment | place: Netherlands... | reverse complement strand
TCCAGATCCGCATGCTGGAGAGGATTTGAATGGATTCAATGACGATTCAGCGGGTGGATCTGGGCGAATTCTAAAACGATTCTTGCCGGATCGGGTAAGTCCGACAGGCTCTTAAACTAGCGCCATTGGGTCTAGCCAGCATTTCTCATCGGTTTCGAGTGAGCCGCCAGCGAAACCCGGCGGGCACAAGGCGCGCGCCGAATCCAGCGGTGAGCGGTATCGATATACCGTGCGGTGCTGGAATCAAGCGCAACGCTGTAGCTTTCGCGCTTCACAACGATTCGCCCGAAGGGTATGAAAAATTCCAGCTGGATCCCCAATCCGGTTCTAGAAGACTCCGCCCTTCGGGATTCTCTAGCGCGAAAGGCCGAAGAGATTTTCGAAGCCATCTCCGAGGTGCGACACCTGATAGAGGGCGATATCGCGAAGCTTTTCGCGGAGGGTAATGGTCTCTTCACCCTTCGCGACCTTCAGTGCCTCTTCAAACCTCTCGTTCAGATTCTGACGCACGCTATCGGCCTCTTCTGCCGATTCTTTCTCGGCGAGGGCGAGTTCGAGGCGTGCGGAGTCCAGGGCAAGATGCAGCTTGCGCCAAGCTTCACCGATGGCCCCGGCGCCGCTGCCGAGTTCTCGCCTGCCGATCTCGTCGAGCTTGGTGAGTGTGCCGCGCGCATCGTGCAACGCCTCCGAGAGCGGTTGCGCCAACTGGTCGAAATCGTCTCCACTTTTGATGTCGCCCTCGGCAGCCAGGTAGTTCAACTTGCCGAGATGTTTCTCGATGGCATCGATCGATTTCTCGCTGAGGTCTTCGAGTGCTCGCAGTTTCGCGATGGCCTGGTCGGTCATCGCCGCCGTGGCCCCTTCCGCCGCGCCACGTACGCGTTCGAGAGCTGTTTCGAGACCTGATTGGAGGAGATGTTTCGCTTCCAGAAGGTCATGTTCGAGGTGGTCGATGAAGTTTCGTGCTGTGTTGTCCATATTCTTCTTGTTGCTGATGTTAGAATCGATGCCGGCGAGGATGGTGTTCAGGGTTCGTATTCCTTGTGGTTTAGAATTGAGGCGAAGAACCGACCGGATGCCATGGGGTGAAACCTCACTATGATCTCAAAATGGATATTGAAGTGCGCTAGTTTTCTGAACCAGGCGAACGAAAGATAAGCCACATGCCCAGAACTAAAACTAGAAAGAGCTACCCCCCCCCGAATTCAAGGCCCAGGCCATCGAGATCGTCGGTATAGTGCGACCCGTGCCCGCCGTCGCCGAAGAACTACTGCTAGGAGCCTGTCGGACTTACCCGATCCGGCAAGAATCGTTTTGCTCGAACCCTCTAAGTCCGACAGGCTCCTAGGAAATTGCTTTTCTGACCCCGGAGTCCCCAGATGCCTGTCGGCGGGTTTGGTGAGGGGCAGCGGGAGGAAGGGGCAAATCCTGTTTATTGAGGTGGTTTGATCGGGGATCGCTGACTCTTTCATGCCTGAATTCGACTCGGGAACGCGAAAATCCTCCATAGGCGGGCACGATCGTCGGCATTTTGGCACAGGGGTGGGTTGCCGTGCCGGTCCGATCATCAAATTGGGCGGGTGATTCAAGCCGGGTGGCGACTTGGGGTTTTCTCAGTCGGCGGAGTAGACCGGGTGCCCGTCGGGGAGGGGATCAGCGTGGATCTGGTTGGCAGGGCGGCAGGTGTTGCCGGGTGACATGAGGGGCGTCTGGATCGCATGCTCTAGAACGTTGGGGCTCTGCGAAGGAAGGTAGGGCAATACTGCGAGTACCACCACGGGGCTAGGACAACGAAGTCATCGAGCCAGACTTCTTGCCAAGGAGTGGGGGCAGGGGAGGTGAGGTGTCGCGAGCGACTGGGAGAATGCTTCGCTACTACTCTCACGAGGGGGCAAGGAGGGTGAGAGTTTTGGGACACTACGGGATCCAACGGAACAGAGTCTACTCTTCCGCCCTGCTAGCTTTCGCGGATCCAATGAAGGTTTCGGGGAAGCCTCACCGCCAAGGCGCAAAGGGAGCGTTGGAAATTTACAAGGCGCGAAGCAACAGCCGCGTAGTGTCCGAAAATTCGAATCCCCGGTAGTTCATGCCGCACGCCGGCTGCTGGTGGATGCCTGCGATAGGCGCGCGGCGCGTCTTCAGCTCGATGACGAAGAACACGAAGTAACGCCTGAGCCCGGCGAGGGGCAGCACCTCCACAGTGAACAAGTCGGTGGCGGCCATCCTGACAACGAGTCCCGCTATCTGGTGCGGAGTCTTCGGCCTACCTCGACCTCTCCGGGCGCTCCCGTCATATTCTTTTGCTATCAGCCTGCGCTACCAGCGCGGGATCGTGTCCGGGGTGGCGATGCCGGCGAGCCCCGCCAGCACTTAGCGCCCGAGCTTCTTGCCACGCACCGCGAGCCGCCTCCGCTGGCCATCGGTGAAGCGGATCCTCCTGTTGTCGAGGTGCTCTCGGAGAACCCGGTTCTCCTCCCGCAGATAATCGATCGCGTCTTCCTGCTGGTAGTTGAGCCAACTCACCGTGGTAAGGATGAGGAACTGGAGTGCTTGGGACATCCATCGAGTTTACCTTATGTGACGCTACCAGAAAAAGCGCGTTCCCAAGGGCTCTTGGGGCGTCGGCCAATTTATTGCACCATACGGCCGGAGAAACCCACGGCGTTTTCATGGGCACCAACCGCGAGACAACTGGCATGTTACTCCGCAAGGTCTGATATCTGCCTTGGTGGAAAAGCGGCGCGCAGCGCATTCAATACCGCGAGTATGTCGATGATCTCCTGGCAGATTGCTCCAGCCACGGGACTTAGGTGGCCGCTCGCGGCAAACATCATCCCCACCAGGCTCAGCGCCATGCCGCCAACGGCGCTTTGCAGAGCGATGCGTCTCATCCGTCGGCTGATGTGCATGAATTCGTCCACCTTGGTGAGTGAGCTGTCCATGATCACCACCCCAGCAGCCTCTGCGGTGACGTCGCTGTTTTGACCGATGGCCATGCCCACGGTTGCCGCCATCATGGCGGGCGCGTCGTTGATGCCGTCGCCAACATAAAGCGTCTTGGTTTGCGCGGTTTCGCGACGCACGATGGCAAGCTTTTGCTCGGGGCTTTGTTCGGCGAAGACCTCTTTGATGCCAACCTGCTCGGCGAGGTAGCGGACTTCGGAGTCGCGGTCCCCAGAAAGGATCATCGTGCGCGCGAACTGATGCTTTGGCCCGAGGTGTTGGATGAAGGAATGGCCTTCCGGCCGTGGTGCATCGCGGAGTCGGAAGGTGGCGGCAAACTTGCCGTCGATCACGATTACGCATTCGAGTCCACCACTGACGGGCGGTAGATGCTCGGCACCGGAAACCTTTTGTTCCGCGAGTTTGCCGCGGCTAGTGATCTGCACCTGGTGGCCGGCCACGGTACCACGTAGGCCTTGCCCGGGCGCCTCGCTGACCTCGGAGGCCTCCAGTCTCGCGATGCCTTCCTCCTTCGCCTGATCTAGGACCGCTTGGCCCAGTGGATGCCGGGAGTAGATCTCGAGGCTCGCGGCGAGTGCGAGCACTTCCTTTTGCTCGAATCCCGGGACAATGATCTGCTCGGTGAGCTTGGGCTCGCCATTAGTCAGCGTCCCCGTCTTGTCAAAGATGGCCATGCGGCACTCTGTGATCTGCTCCAGCACCACCGGGTTCTTCACGATGATTGCACGCCGAGCGCAGAGCGAGATCGATCCTATGATGGCAATCGGAATGCCGAGCAGCAGCGGGCACGGCGTCGCGATCACCAGCACCGCGAGAAAACGTACGGCCTCGCCGCTGATCAGCCAGGCGAGCAGCGCCACAGTAATGGCGATCGGTGTGTAGAATGCTCCAAGCTTATCGCCCATCCGCCGAAGCTGCGGGCGCGTTTGCTCGGACTCGCGCATCACTTCCATGATCTTCGCATAGCGTGAATCTGCGGCGAGCTTCGTGGTGCGGATGGTCAGCGCGGACTCGCCGTTGATCGCACCGGAGATCACCGTAGAGCCGGAAGTCTTGGTGATTTCGAAAGGTTCGCCCGTGAGGTAGGACTCATCCATCGTGCCGCGCCCCTCGATGACCACGCCATCCACCGGGCAGATGTCATGCGGATTGATGGAAAGCGTGTCGCCGATCGCGACATCGGCCAGCGCCACATCGACGAAGCCCGTCTCTGTCTTTCGATGGGCGATGGAAGGCATCCGTTTCGCCAATGCTGCCAACACTGACGACGCACGGCGCAGGGCAAAACTTTCCAGCGCCTCGCCGCCTGCGAGCATGAGCACGATGATCGAGCCCGCCAGATACTCGCCCATGATCACTGCGGTCACGATGGCAACACCCCCAAGCAGATCCGAACCGAATTCCCGATTGAGCAGCTTTTGCAGCAAATCGAACACCAGCGGAATGCCTCCCAACACGAGGGTTGCCAACAGTGGCCAATGGTAAGCTACCTCGGTCGTGTGCAGTGCAAACCGCATCACGAGATGCGCGAGGATCGCCACGAGGGAAATCACCGCGATCATGGACGTTCCGCGCTGGCGAAATGCTTTCAGCGCTCCAGTCTTCGTCTCGGTGGTATCCATCAGCCGTGAGCATTGACTGCATTATCCAGCATTACAATGCCCGGGACAAACCCCCGCCTGCCCGCTGACCGGTTCAAGGCGAAGCCATGAATGGTCTGCGTGCCTGGCAGAGCAGACCATTCTATGCGCCCGCGTCCACGAATTGCTAGGAATTGCTAGGAATTGCGAGTTGCGGAGAGGATTACTCCACGTTCCGGATGCGGCTTGGCTTGATTTCCTGAGCTCTGGGCTGATCTCGCCGTAGCGGCAGCTTCCTTCGCTCACGCTATTTCGGTGGCAGCGACAGTACCCTTGAGAGAAATGGTTCCGAGTGGTCAGCGCCTGACCGGCGGCGTGGTAGCCATCACGAGGAAACCGGACTTGCTGCGACTCTTCTTTGAAAGCGGATGGTCGGTCATAACCAGAACGGTTCCAGGAACCGCGACGCTGTCGAGTAGGTGTTTCAAACGCGGGTCGGTCTTGATGTGGCCAAACGAGTTGACGAGGTGACTTTCCGGAGGCCCAGCGACTTGGTGCCAATGCGGATAGGGTCGGCCCGACTCAGGATCCTTCAACCAACCGTCGAAAAGGTAGGTGTAGGTACCGTGCGGCTTTGCCTCGAATGCCTTAAGGTGGGCTTCACCCCCTCCGATGACAACCCCGTTTCGGACGATCTGAACACGCTTGTCCGACGAACTGAACATGACCGCAATCGGGCCAGAGGAGGATGCGTGGGGAGCCCAGTGAATGTCGGACTGCTTGTGTTCCACAAACTCGATTCGATGCCCGTCTGTCACTGCCGACTTCGGGACGGCCGGCTTCTGTCGCACTGCTTTCTGAGTCGACGGCGGGGCTGCCGATCCAGCGTGGCCATAGTCGTCCGATATGATCACAGTTCCTCCCACTGAAGTGATTTCAAACAGCTTCTTTGAGAACTCGTAGGGAAGATGGATGCAGCCGTGTGAAGAGGGATAGCCTGGGAGATTTCCCGCGTGGAGTGCTACGCCGCTCCAGGTCAGGCGCTCGGTGTATGGCATCGAGGCGTTGTTGTAGGTCGAGGAATGATGATCCGCATCCTTCTGTAGAATCTGGAAGGTGCCGGTCGGCGTTTCGTGGCCTTTGCGTCCGGTCGCTACGATGCAGTTTCCGATTTCGATCCCGTTGCGATAGACATTCGCGGTCTGGCTCTTGAGATGGACCCTTACCATTACCGGCCCGTTCGTGGAGCGCTCGGGATGCCAACTGAAAGAACTTGGATCGTATTCCTGATCGGTTGCTTCCAGCGTCGCAATCTCACAGAGGGCTGAAAACGTGAGAAACGAGGCGAGAATCGGAGTGCGGAAAGAATATATTTTCATCAGGTTTCCATAACGTATAGAAAAGTTAAATGGATGCCACCTGTTTTTGTCGAATGGTTTCGATGACAGCTGAGAAAACAGGGAATCGGCAGATCCGACTCGCTTGGATTGGCCTGCGCTCAGCCACCCTGGACTCGGTTGACCTTGGCATTTGGGAAAGGCTTTTGATCGATGCGGGAAGGGTGAACTTGGCATGCCGCCTCGAGGGGGCTTTGCAGTCCACTAGCGGTTCCCGTGAATCTACCTCGATGGCAAAGAAGTCGCCCGCGACACCATGGAAGAGGGCAAGGAAGCCTACGCCCTTGTAGCCGCCAGCTCAGTCGGCAAGGATGACGGAGACCACTTTCCGCATCCCGCTGGCGGTTCCCACCCTCCCCGCCGGCGAGCACATCCTCTCCATCTCCCTGCACAACTCCGAATCGCCGAGCCCCGAGCTCCGACCTGCACATCGGGGGGATCACGCTAGTGGCGCTCGGGATCGCTACTCCGATTTTTTTTTTTCGATCGCTTCCGCGATGCTGACAATCGCATCGCAGGCTTGGCAGCGGAGGTAGGTTGTCCTGAGCTTGTCTCCCTCCTCAGCGAGTTTGACGTACTTCTTCATGAGTTCGAGCCCGTCTTCACCCCTGGCGAGGCGCTCCCTGAGTTCGGCCTTGATCCAAGCTTGGATGATCGCGGCGAATGCCGGGTTGAAAACGCCCGGGTCCGAAGAGCGCAGGCCCTCGATGACCGATTCCGGGATCTCGCGATTCCCGATCGTGTTCCGCCCATCAGCGCCGTGAAAATCCGGTCGCCGCTGGTACAATGCGAATGCCTCGTAGCAGCCGTGGCAGAGCTTGCAGCGGAAGACGAACGATCTCTCAAGCCGGTTCGCTTCGACGCGGCCGATGACGAGATCGACTACTTCGTCCGAGATGCCATCGCGGTAGAGCCCTTTGGTCACCGTGAAGAAGACCATCTGGCACTCGGGATCCTTGTGCCAGTCTGCCGTCGGCGAGTGCTCCGAACTTAGAGGGTGGAAGGGCGGAGTCTACCTGTGCCGTGCCTCCAAGCCTACTCGACCCCTTCGCCGTTTTCAGCCATCCACTTTTTTCGCGCTTCCAGGTTCTCCTTGAGTTTGGCGACCTGTTCGCGCTCCTTGTTCAGCTCAGCGTATTTAGCGAAGATGGAGAAGAAGTCGTCGTGGATGTCGTTGGCGGTGTCCTCGAGGAGGCTGGCGAGATCGTGGGCGCGGTCGCGGCTGACCGCGGTGGGATTCGGGGTGCTGCTCGGCGTGACCAGCTCGTCGATCTGCGCCTGGCGGATGTTGACCAGGCTCTGGTTGCGGGCGAGTTCCTCCTCGTAGAGCGACTTCATCTCTGGGGTGATGTTCTTCTGTTCCAGCTGGCCTTTGATCCACACGACCTGGGACTCGACGTATTGCAGGCTCTTCTCGAGCGCCTCCTTCATGTGCTTGTCCTGCAGCCGGGTGTGGTTGGCATCGCGGCGGCTCTGGCGCCAGTCGTCGCTGATGCGGCGCTCGGTCCAGCTCCACCCCCAGCCCCAGCTGTTGGAGCTCTCGTCATATTTTTCCACGTCCTTGCCGGGAGTGAACGATTTGGTGAGCTCCATGATCTGATCGACGCGTTTCTCGATCCGGGCATCGATCTTCTTCACGTCCTCGGCGAGGTCATCACTGATTGCCGATTTCTTGCCGAGCGCCTGACGGATCGAGCGGCGCTTCTCGTCGTAGTATTTGATCGTGCTTCGCAGTCCCTCGATGGCCTTCTCCTTGGTGCGGACGACAGTTACCTTCGACGAGTTCGAGTCCTTGCTCTTGACGAGGACGTCGACTAGCCGGTCGACGCGCTTCTCGACCCGGGTGTCGAGGGTGCGGATGTCCTCGCGCAGTTCCCCAAGACGCTCCTCGCGTTCGGCGATGTGGCTCTCGAGGTTCGCGATCGAGGCGCGGCGTTCCTCCATGGTCATCGGTGCCGGTGCAGCATCGGGCGCGGTCTGCGCGTCTAGGGACAGGGAGAGGCCAGTGAGAGCCACGCAGCACGCGGCGAGGGTCCGGGGGGTAGTTTGCTTCAGCTTCATCGCGGAAACCTTGACAGAGATACCCGCCGACCACAAGGGAAAAGCAGCCATCCGGCTGCACCTGTTCTACCCTCCGACGCGCTCGAGCAGACCACCATCCTTGGCCATTTCGTCGAGGTTCGAGTCCGCTGCCCAGCCGTGGAGGAGTTGGCCTTTCCAGTAGGCTTGGACAATGAAGCTCTGGTCTTTTGATCCGGCCTTGCGGGTGCCATTGACCTCTGTGGTCCGCATCTCCTCGGTGACGAAGCGGGTATCCTTTTGACCCTCCAGCGTGATCCGCTTGACCTCGACCCCGGCGAGGGACAGGTCGGCGGTCCGCGTCTGGCGCTGGTCGCTCTTGCGCGTGAGGTCTTCGACGAGGAAGCCGTAGAGGATCGTCAGCTCGAGCTTCTGCTTGCTGCGGTTGGCGACACTGACCTCCATTGTCTTCGAGCGGTGCTCGAGCAGGCTGTTGCTGGTGCCGGTCCGTTTGCTCGCCTTCTTCTTTGCCTCGACCCTCACCCAGGGGAGGTTCTTCGCATCTGCTTCGCCCTTCAGGCTTGGGAAGCCGGCGAGGTAGCGGACGTCGGCCTCGGAAATCAGGCTCAGCTTGATCGTCTTGTTCTTCCCATTCTTCAACTTGAGGGTCACATCGGCCAGGCTGTGTTCGACCAGTAGCGCCTCGACCGAGTGCTTCCCGTCTCGGGTGTTCCAAACCCGGACTTCCGGCTGCCCCTCTGCCGCTTGGACAACGACGGTGTTCAATCCAAGAATCGCGAGCGCTACGACTCCCGTCACGATCCCCCCTATTACGCCTCCCAATCGATAGCTCATAAGAGCATCTAAGCTCGGACGGCGGTGGCCTGTCAACAGTAGAGCCGGCGGGCGCTCAGCCTGCGACGTCGTCCCCGCGCTGGTACTCCTCAAGGACGGTGCGCGCCTCCTCCAATTGCTCTTCCGGCACGACGATGCGCACTGAACTCCCGATCGCATCGAGTGCCTGCCCGTAGGCGGAATCTTCGAATACGGTGGCTTCGATCCCCGCGTTCTGGAGGAACGAGGCGCAGAGATTGGCCTCTGCCGAATTGAGGAATTTCTTCAGTGTGGTCATGGTTTCGTGATGCGGAAGAGGTGCTTCACCCCGCGGATGATGATGTCACTCCCCACCAGGGCCGGAGTCGCGTCGACCGGTTCACCGACGCTGTTGGTGGCGAGGACTTCGAGGTCTTCTCCATCCTTGATGACGGTCGTCGAGCCGTCGCGACCGGTGATGTAGATGCGCCCGGCCGCGGCGACCGGTGAGGCGTAGAGTTCGCGCACGCCATCGACGCGCTGGTTCTCGTAGTGAGCTTCCCCAGTCTTCGCATCGACGCAGGAGAGGATGGCGCTCTTGCGCGCGGTGTAGTAGAGGCGGCCGTTGCTGAGGAGCAGCGAGGGGATATCCGGCGTGTATTCCTCCTTCTCCCACAGGACCGATTCAGTGCCCTTGATATCACCCTTTGAGCCGAGCTTGAACGCGCCGAGGTAGGCGCCGCGAAACCCGCTGCCAATGTAGACGATGCCATCGGCGGCGACGGCTGAAGCGACCGGTCGCTGCGTCTGGCCAGCACAGCGCCAGAGCTCTTTGCCGGTCTCGAAATCGTAACCCATGGCGAGCTTCTCGCCGCTGGTGATCACCTGCTTCTTGCCGTCGTGCTCGACGACGAGTGGCGTATCCCAGGAGGTCGGTTCATCGCGCGGGGTCACCCAGCGGTCCTCGCCCGTCTCCGCGTCGAGGGCGATGAGTTTGGAATCGCCCTCGTGATCCCATGGGACGATCACGGTATCTCCATGCAAGGTGGGGCTGCTTCCCTCGCCGAAGCCGTTGCGCGTCCGCATCTTTCCGAAGTCGGTGCGACTCCAGAGGAGATTGCCCTGCATGTCGTAGGCAAATAGGCCGCGTGACCCGAAGGGGGCGAAGACGCGCTCGCCGTCGGTCATCGGTGAGGCGGAGGCGAAACCGTGGTGGTCGTGGTGCCCCTCGTGCGGCACGGCTTGCGCGGCGACCCGCTCCCACATCACCTTCCCGCTTTTGCGGTCGATGCAGTAGAGCGTGAACTTCTGGGCCGTCTTCGGATCCTTCCCTTCGACCGGACCGACCGCTGAGGTCACGAATATCTGATCTCCCCAGACGACGGGTGAAGACGATCCGTGGCCTGGGATCGGGATCCTCCACTTGATGTGGGTCTTCGCGTTCCAGTGGACCGGGGGATCCGCGCTAGGGGACGTGCCGTTACCGGTCGGGCCTCGCCAGTGTCCCCACTGGGCGCCTGGATCCGCCTGGCTGCCTGTGACCAGGGCGGAGATGGCGAGTAGTAGGATTGCAATCTTCATGTTGGATCGGTTATCCTCGCTTGCCGTCGTCGCACGCGCAAGCCGCAAACTCTCGCGGGCCGGGATGCCTACCGCGCAGCCGGGACCTGTCGGAAGATCCCTGAGACGCGCCCTATGCCCCGAGCAGGCTCTCGGCGTGGGCGCGAGCCGACTCGGCCTTCCCCCCCAACATGCGCGCAATCTCGGTGACGCGCTCGTCGTTCTCCACCCGCCTCATCACGGTGCGTGTGCGCTCGTTGCCAAACTCCTTGCTGACAAAATAGTGGCAGCTCGCCAGCGCGGCGACCTGGGGCAGGTGCGTGATGGAGATCACCTGGTGGCTCTCGCCGAGTGAGGCCATCTTCGCGCCGACCGCCTGCGCGATCTCACCTCCGACATTGGCGTCGATCTCATCGAAGACCAGCAGCGGGATCGAGTCCTGCTTGGCGAGCGCGCTCTTCACCGCTAGCATCACACGCGACATCTCGCCGCTCGAGGCGATCAGGCGCAGCGGTTTGCTCGGCTCCCCCGGGTTCGGCGCGAAGCTGATGTCGGCCACCTCGATGCCGCCGGGGCCAGGCTCCTCCAGTGGCTCTAACAGAACCTCAATCTTGGCGCGCTTGAAGCCGAGCTCGGTGAGGTGTGCCCCGATCTCCCTGGCGAGTTTAGGTGCCGCCTTGCGACGTTTCTGCGAGAGCTTTATCGCGGCGCTGTCGGCCTGCTTGCGCGTGGCCTTGATCTCCTCTTGGAGGCGGTCGAGCTCCTCCCCGCGGCCCTCGATCTTGGCGAGCTTGGCGGCGGCCTCATCGCGGAAGGCGTGGATCTCCTCGAGGTGGGCGCCGTATTTGCGCTTGAGTGATTCGAGCAGGTTGATGCGCTCCTCGAGGGCGGCGATCTCGGCGGGGTCGAACTCGAGCCCCTCCACGTACTCGCGCAGGCTGCTGTCTAGCTCCTGCAGCTCCAGCTGCGCGGTGTCGAATCCGCCTGTGCTCTCCGCGAGCGCGGGGTCGGTCCGCTCCAGGTCGCGCACGCTGCGGGCGATGTCGCCGAGGCGAGAGAGAACGGAGTCGTCGGCATCGCCGAGTTCGTAGAGGACCTTCTTGGTAGTCTCGAGCAGGTGGGTGCTGTTCGATGAGACCTTGTAGCGCGCGGCGAGCTCGGCCTCTTCGCCGTCCCTGAAGTCGGCCTCATCGATCTCGTTGATCTGGTACCTGAGGAGGTCGATCTCTTGCTCGTTGGCACGCTCGCTCTGGCTCAGGCTCTCGAAATCGCGCAGCGTCCGACGCCACTCCCTGAACGCAGCACGGTAGGACTCGGCGTCCCTCTCGGCACCCGCGTAGGCGTCGAGCATGTCGAGCTGGCGCTCTTGGGAGAGCAGCGACTGGTGGTCGTGGGGGCCATGGAGGTCGACCAGGTATTGCCCGAGCGATTTCAACACCGTCAGCGTGCAGGGCGAACAGTTGATGAACTGTTTGTTGCCACTGCTGGCGCCGATGACGCGGCGGATGACGAGCTGCTGGTCCTCGCACGGGTCGAGCCCCGCCTCCTCGAGCACCGCGTTGACCTCGGCCGGCTTCTGCAGATCGAATACCGCCTCGACCGTGCAGCTGCCCTCGCCGCTGCGCACCAGCCCGCGGTCGGCGCGCTCGCCGAGCACGAGTTTCAGTGCTCCGACAATGATCGATTTCCCCGCTCCCGTCTCGCCGGTGACGCAGACGAGGCCGCCGCCGAGATCCCAGGTCAGTTCTTCGACCAGGGCGAGGTTCTTGATTTTCAGGAGCGTGAGCATTAGGGAAGGCGTGTTCGGGTCTGACTATGGAGGGCGCCCCGGCGATTTTCAACGCAATCCATGAACGACTTCGCTATCACTTTCCTCGGCACCGGAACCTCGGTCGGCGTGCCGATGATCGGCTGCGACTGCGAGGTCTGCACCTCGGCTGATAGCCGCGACCAGCGCTACCGCTCGTCCATCCATGTGGCCACCCCCGAGGCTGCGTGGATTGTCGATACGGGGCCGGAACTGCGTCTCCAGTGCCTCCGCGAGGGAATCACACACATCGATGCGGTGATCTATACCCACGCCCACATGGATCACGTCACCGGGTTTGACGACCTGAGGCGGTTTTCGGTCGGGGCGGATGCGACGCTCGATATCCACGCCACTGCGGAGTGCCTCGCGGATATCCGGCGGATGTTCGGCTTCGCCTTCGACGGGACGAACCGCTACCCTGGATACATCAAGCCGGAGCCGCATGTGATCGACGGGCCGTTCAGGCTCGGCGCAACCGAGGTCGTGCCGCTTCCGGTCACGCACGGGCGCCTCGAGACGATCGGCTTCCTCTTCCGGCGGGGCGGTGAGAAGGTCGCCGCCTACCTCCCTGATTGTAAAACTGTTAGTGATGAGGCGCGCGAGGCGCTGCGTGGGGTCGGATGCCTGATCATCGATGCCTTGCGCCCCATCGGGCACCCGACGCACATGAACATCGGCGAGGCGGTGGCGTTTTCTCAAGAGGTGGTGCCAGGGGAGACCTGGCTGACCCACATCGCCCATGAGGTCTCCCACGCGCGGGTCGAATCGGAGCTTCCCCGGGGAATCCGCATCGCCTATGATCGGCTGAAATTGGAACTATGAAGCAATCGAAACTGATGGCTCTGAGGCGTGCGGCGACGGTTCTGGTGTCCCTCCGCCTATTATCGCAGATAGCGCTCGCCGCTCCCATCGCGAATTCCGAATACGCGGGCTCGACGCTGGTCGTCTTCAATGCCAGCTCGGTGGAGTCGCGCGAACTCGCGGAATTTTATGCCGAGATACGCGGGATCCCAGCCGGGCATCTGGTGCCCCTGACCTGCTCGATGGAGGAGACGATCAACCGCGAGGAATATGACAAGACGATCGCGATCCCGTTGCGCCAGTTCATGGATGCGAACGATCTGTGGGAGATCGAGGAGCTCGCTGAGGGGCGCGCGGCTACCGATTGCAAGATCCATATCATCGCGCTGATGCGGGGCGTCCCGGTACGCATCGCCGCGACCCCGCTGCCGCCGACGGGCGAGGTCGATGCCTCCGGAAAGCCGGTCCCACCGGTGAAGGACAAACGGCAGACGGACGAGGCCAGCGTTGACTCAGAGCTTGCCCTGCTCAGCCTCGATGCTGCCCCGACGAGAGCGATGGGGCGCAACCCGTACTTCAGACAACAGGTGCCGAAGCGGCTCGCTGGCCTCGCCCCGCTGATGCTGGTCGGGCGGATCGATGGCCCGAGCTGGGAGATTGCCAGGCGACTGATCGAAGATGCCGTGGCCGCCGAGAAGAGCGGTCTGTGGGGCAATGCCTATCTCGACCTCTCGCGCATGGATGTCACGAAGGGCGATGGGTACAAGATCGGTGACGATTGGCTGCGCAACATCGCCACCGCCTACCACAACCTCGGCATCCCGACCTATATCGACAACCATCCCGAGAGGCTGCCGACCAACTTTCCGCTGGGGAAGGACACCATCCTCTATTTCGGTTGGTACGCACAGAGCGTCGAGGGACCGTTCGCCAACCCGGACTTCAAATTCAAAACCGGGGCTGTCGCCTGCCACATCCACTCATACAGCGCCACCACGATCCGGAAGCTGGGGCAGTGGTGGGTCGGGCCGCTCGTCGCCCATGGCGCGGCTGCGGCACTCGGAAATGTCTACGAACCCTTCCTCACCTACACGACCCACCTCGACCTTTTTAACGCCCGCTTGCTCGAGGGGTACACGTTTGCCGAGGCCGCGTGGATGGCGACGCCGGCCGTCTCCTGGATGACCATCATGGTCGGGGACCCCCTCTACCAGCCATTCTTCCCCACGCGCTCGTACGAGAATGTGCCGGACCCCGATTTCAAATCGCTGCGCCTGGGCGTGAAGCGCTGGCGGGACGAACCAGAACTCTACGACAAACTTGCCTTCGCTGCGGAGAAACTGAAGAGCGCGAAACTCCACGAGGCAATCGGGTTGCGCTACCGCTATGAGTTGAAGTTCGACCTCGCCGCCGAATCGTTCGCTCGGGCACGGCAGATGTTCACCGAGAGAGGGGATCAGTTGCGCATGGATCTGTATGCGATCGAACTGCAGCGATCTCAGGATCAGAAGGACGAGGCGCTCGGGGCATTGAACAAGCTATTGCCGGCTTACGAAGATCTACCCGGCGGGAAGGCGATCCAGGCCCTGATCAACCAGATGGACCCACCGCCGCCGCCACCACCACCACCTGCCAGATAGCCGCTCCTCACCGCCGTGGCCGCCACGATGCAACCCGGATCCGGATCCGAACTCGAACTAGCGGCGCGCTACAGCCGCTTTCGCGATGACGTCTCCGCATCGATCTCTGAGCGCCCTCTGTTCCCGATGCCGGAGGCGATCCCGCCCGAGATGGAGTTGCAGAGCCGCTGGTTCGCGGGCGAATTTGGCCGCCGCTTCACCTCGACCTGCGGCCAGGCAGTCGAGATCGTCCAGTTCGGTCACTGGAACCACGCCGCCGGGCCTGACTTCACCGAGGTGGCTGTGCGGATCGGCGATCAGACTAGGACTGGCACACTCGAACTCGACACCCACCCGCGGGATTGGGAGGCGCACGGGCACGCCGATAACCCGAACTATGATGACGTCTGCCTCCACGTCTACGTCATCGCACCATCGGGCGATCGCTACTTCACCCGGACTTCATCGCACCGAGAGGTCATCCAGGTGCAGCTCGACCTGACGTCAATCGACCAGGCGGCCCCAGTCTACTTCCAGGCAGAGGCGAAACTCGGTCGCTGCTCGCACCCGCTGGCCGGCATGGAACCCGCACGCCTTTCGGGTCTTCTGGAGGCTGCCGCACAGTTCCGTCTGCAGCGCAAGTCGCGGCGTTTCCACCGCGTCGCCAATATTCACGGGCGCCCCCAGGCCCTCTACCAGGGGCTCGCGGAAGCCCTTGGCTACCGCAATAACAAACTCCCGATGAAGGTTCTGGCGCAGCGCCTGCCGATCGCCTCTCTGCTCCGGGAGAGGTGCGACGCGGAGGCGAAGCTCTTCGGGCTCGCGGGGTTTCTGACCGCTCCGAGCTACGAGGGCGCAACTGATGCAGCACGCCCGTACCTGCGAGAGCTCTGGGAGAGGTGGTGGAAACTTCGCGATCAGTTCTCCCATCCGGGCGGGCTGGGATGGAACCTCGCCGGTGTCCGACCCGCCAATCACCCACAGCGCCGGGTGGGTGCCCTCGCGGCGATCGTCGGCCAGTGGCGGGTGATAGACGCAATGTTAGCTGTCCAGTCATACGAGGGGCGGGCGTTCGAGCAGTTGCTCTCCGGGCTGGAACACCCATACTGGAACTACCACTTCACCCTCAGTTCGAAACCCTCGAAGAGTGCCATGGCTCTCGTTGGCAAAGCCCGGGTCGCCGATATTCTAGCGAACCAGATCTACCCAGCTCTCATTCCCGAACGGCCGAGCCTATGGGCACACTACCTGAAAATGGGTGCCCAGCTCGACAACCAGAAAGTTCGCCGCGCCGCATTGCGCCTGTTTGGCGAGGGGGCAGAGGCGGCCGCCCATGCAAAGTTCATCTACCAGCAACAGGCCCTGCTACAGATCTACGACGACTTCTGTCTGGTAGATGCGAGCGAGTGCGATGACTGCCCGTTCCCCGAGCAGCTGGGGCAGTGGTAGAGCGCTCCAGCTCGAGGCGAGAGGATGCGGGTCGGCAGAATCACCGGCCTTGCGCGTACTCAACCGTCACCACCTAGGTCAATCGCCCGCACCCGCAGCGCGCGGGCGCTCCTCAACTCGCCCCACTCTCCACCCCTCATCCTGCGGGCACCAGAGCGACGGGTCTCGCTGAAGGCTGCCGGAACCGCGCGGAACACACGCTCGATGAACGACTCCGATCCGATCGCCAGGCCATCGGTAAAGTACCTGATCCTGCACCTCAGCAACTGGGCAAGACTCATTCGACCTCCCGCCTCCCACACCTTTGCTACCTCTTCGGGCGAGATCCCGGTCCTCACCGTACTAGCTTCGCCGATGCCGAATAGAACCTTCCGGTAGCGCGGGCCGATGTCTCTCCAATCCGCTCTCCCATTCATCTCATCTAAGATCGCGGCGAGTCCCCTGCGTGCAGGGCGATCACCCGCGACAGCTTCACTGTAGCCGCACCAGCGGTAATCCGCGGGATCGCCAACGATCCCAGCCCGGACTGCGTTGAGATCAATGTAGGCAGCCACTTTGAGCAGACTGTGCCAACGGCCCTCGACAATCACGCTCTTGAACCGTGATTCCCACAATGTACCAACACGATCGTGCTCCCGATTGAACCAGCTGGTGAACTTCTGCTTGAGCGTTTTCATGAACTCGCTCAGATCCCACATCCGTCTCAGATATCGTGCCCGCACCCGTTCGAGTGGGGCGCCTCCAAGCCGCTGCGCATTCTCGAACTCCCACTCGATCTTCGGCATCGCTCCCCTCGGGTAGAGCGATCGGCAACGGTCGAGGATCTGGGCATCGGTGAGAGGATTCTCGGGGGCGGGGGGCACCTCAAGCAGGACATGGAAATGATTCGAGAGGATCGTCCAGGTCAGGACCCGCACACCCGAAAAGCCTTCGACCTGCCGCAGGATCTTGCGAAACACATCCCGCTCGTGAGTGCCGAACACAAAGTTCCGGTCGACCACGCGACTGATGCAGTGGTAGTGATAACTGCTGGTAGGTGAACTAAGAACAACACGCGGGCGCGGCATGCTTAAGTATACATAAGGCCTGGCCTTATGCAATATTTTCTGCTTGGTGATGTGTGGAGGCCTTGCTGGTGTGGCGCTATGGGAAGATGCCGCGAGTGGAGTAGACGGTGGCGAGTTTCTGCATCGCGCGCATGTAGCAGGCATCGCGGATGGTGATCTCGCCGCCCGAGCGTGAGTGGATTTCGAGGACTTTGGTGTAGGCCTTCCTCAGAGTTCGGCTGAGGCGATCATTGACCCGTTCGAGATCCCACGATTCGCTGCGGATATTCTGGATCCACTCGAAGTAGGAAACGATGACGCCGCCGGCATTGGCGAGGACGTCTGGGATAATATCGACCCCCTTCTCGAGCAGGATCTCCTCGCCCTCGGCGGTGACGGGGCCGTTGGCGCCTTCGACGACGATCTTGGCAGTGATCTTTTCGGCCTCACGTCTTCCGATCGTGTTCTCGAGGGCGGCTGGGATGAGGACTTCCACATCGCTGGAGTAGAAGGCATCGAGGCTCTGCAGTTCAAGCTGGCGGAAGCCCGACAGCTGCTGGTTCTGTTGGATGTGTTGTAGGAGGGCGACGGGATCGATCCCCTCCTCGTCGATGATCACGCCGGTATGATCATGGACCGCGACGAGGGTGGCGCCGAGCTGGTGGAGGGCGGTGGATGCGTGGTAGCCGACCTTGCCGAACCCCTGGACAGCGAAGCGGCAGGTCGAGAGGTCGAAGCCTGTGTGGCGCGCCCATTCCTGGAGGCAGATGATGGTCCCGTAGCCGGTCGCGGTCTCGCGCCCGTCGGTGCCGCCGCAGTCGATCGGCTTGCCGGTGACAACGCCCCGGCCGCTGAAGCGTTCGGAGGGTGGGCAGAGGGTCATGAAGGTGTCCATCATCCAGGCCATGGTCTGCGCATCGGTGCCCATGTCTGGTGCGGGGATGTCGTGGCCTGGTCCGATGTTGTTTCCGAGAGCGACGGTGAAGCGCCGGGTGACGCGCCGGAGCTCGTCTTGGCTGAGCGATTTCGGATCGAACTTGATCCCCCCCTTGGCGCCGCCGAGCGGCAGTCCGACCAGTGCGCACTTGACCGTCATCAGCATTGAGAGAGCCTTGACCTCATCCAGTCTCACGTCTGAGTGGAAGCGGATGCCGCCCTTGTAGGGGCCGAGAACATTGTTGTGCTGGATGCGGTAGCCTTTGAAGAGCCGGTGTTCCCCGTCGTCCATCAGGACGGGGAAGTTGACGATGAGCTCGTTTTTTGGTTGAGAGATTATCGTCCGGAACGAGTGGGGGAGATCGAGGCGCCGGGCGATATCGTCGATCTTGTCCTGGACGAATCGGTAGAGGAGGTCGTCGTTAGAGGATTCCGTTGTCATCGCTGCTTATATACGCCGATTCTGAGCGTCGCGGCATGATTAATTTCTATCGGCCTGCTGGGCGCTGTGATCGGCAGATTGCCGCCGGGGCAGGTATCGGCTATCTTCCAGGCGATGGACGACGCCGCATCTGGACAACACGACAACTCACCGATCATGCTTACCTTCGAGGAGGGGCGCGTGCTCGGCTGCCTGATCGAGAAGGCGATGACGACGCCTGACCACTACCCGCTGACGATGAACTCGCTGTTTGCGGCGTGCAACCAGAAGAGCAACCGCGATCCTGTGGTGGAGTTCGAAGACGACGTGATTGAGACGGCGCTCGATGGATTGCGGGCGAAGAGCCTGTGCACCCGTGTCGCCGTGGCAGGCGCGCGTGTTCCTAAGTACCGCCACACGATGGAGCGGGCCTTCCCGATGTTCCTCGATCCCGACAAGATGGAGGTGGCGACGACCGACGAGGCAGAGAAGCTGAGTCGGCGCCGGATCGCGATTCTCGGGGTGCTCCTGCTACGTGGTCAGCAGACGCTCGGGGAGTTGCGGAGCCGTACCGAGAGGATGTATCACTTCGCCGATCTCGAGGCGGCGCAGCGCACGCTCGATGAGCTCGCGGATTGTCCGACCCAGGCGCTGGTCGAATTCCTTCCAGCTGGAGGCGGGCGGCGGGTGCCGACATTTGTCCAGCGGCTCACACCGCCTTCCGAGGCGCCGGCGGGGATCGCGGTTCCGGTGCTGGGGGAATCTGAGACGGAGATTGAACCTTCTTGGCGCGAGAAGGTCGAATCCGACATCGCGGAGCTGCGTGCCGAGCTGGACCGGCTGAAGGCGGCGCTCGGCGAGTGATCCAATGAAGTTCCCGTTCGAAGAGAAGGCGCTCCTATACCGCGAGCTAGCGAAACTGAGCGCCTCTGGGTTCCCGCTACCCGAAGCGATCGATGCGATTGCGGACACGCATCCGCCCGAGGCGTCGATGGCGGTATTGCTCGGCGTGAAAGCAGGGCTCGCCGAGAGCCGATCGATCGGCGAGGCCTTCGCCGTTGCGGCGGACGGTAGCCTCACCGATCTCGAGGAGTCGATCATCACCGCTTCAGAACGTGGAGGTGTGTTGGCGGAGGGTTTCGACCACCTCTCGAACTACTTTCAGATGCGTGCGACGACCGCCGCAGCGATCCGCCGGAAGATGGTCTACCCGCTGGTGTTGCTCCATTTTGCGATCATCATCCCGGTCGTCCCGCTGTTGATTGGCGCGGCGAATCCCGGGCGGGTCCTGTTGGTTTCGGGGCTGACTTTGTTGGCGGTCTACCTGCTATTGTTTATCGTCATCGTGATCGGTCGGCGGCTTGCGGTGAAGGCCGAATCCGATCCGAAGATCGATCGGATGTTGGGTCGTGTGCCGCTGGTGGGCAGCGTCCGCCAGAACCTATCGCTGGCGCGATTCTCCAGTGTGTTCCGCATGCATCTGCTCGCCGGTGAGCGGATCGATGAAGGCCTGCGCTCGGCGGCCTTGGCTTCGCGTTCCGGGCGTATCCGGGAGGCGGTCGAGGCCGGAGCGATCCCCGGCGTCGAGAGCGGCCAACCGGTGGGGCCGGAGCTGGCGAAGCGCCCCGAGGCCTTCACCCCAGCCTTCGCGCGCGGCTTTATCACGGCCGAGAATTCGGGGACCTTGGACAGCGATCTGCTGCGTTGGTCGGAGCGCTTCCATGAGGGGGCTCGCAGCGCGATGGACAAGCTAGGTGCCCACGCGCCAAAATATTTCTACGGGCTGATCGTCCTCATCGTCCTGTGGCAGGTTTTCCGCATGGTGGCCAAGATCTTTAGTGGCTACGACCAGATTTTCAAACTGATCGACATTTGAAGCTCATACTCGCATCCGCATCTCCCCGGCGCCGTGATCTCATGCAGGAGGCAGGGCTCGGCTGCGATATTATCCCATCGCCCGCGGACGAGATCCACGATGCCTCGCTGTCGCCGCAGGCGCTGACCGAGCACAACGCGCGTGCCAAGGCGCAGGCGGTGAGCGATCTCCACCCTGGAACGACCGTTATCGGGGCCGACACCCTCGTCTTCATCGATGGTGAGCCGCTGGGGAAGCCGCGCGACATGGAGGAGGCGGAGGCGATGCTGCTGCGCCTGGTCGGCCGCACGCACCAGGTGTGTACTGGGGTATGCCTGTGCCGGGGCGGGGGAGCCGCGAAGTGCGTCACCTTCCACGCCCTCACCGACGTCACCTTCCACGACCTGGACCTGCCGGGGATCCGAGCCTACCATGCCAAGATCGATCCCTTGGACAAGGCGGGTGCCTACGCGGCGCAGGACCACGGCAAGGAGATCATCCGGGAGACCCGTGGCTCGTGGACGAATATCGTCGGGTTGCCGATGGACGAGTTGCGGGCGGAGTTGGAGAGGTTCTGAGAGCGGGGCATCCAGCCCTCGACGGGCGGGTGAATCCGTCCTAGGATCGCGGCATGCAACTGTTTATCGTCGCCTTTTTGATCGGTGTTTCAGGTGGAATGTTAGGGGCGCTATTCGGTGTCGGCGGCGGCATCATCATGGTGCCCGCGCTGTTGAAGTTCACCGATCTGAACATGAAGGAGGCGGTGGCGACGTCCCTGACGATCATCATCATCACCGCCGTCTTCGCGACTGCGAGCAATGCCTCTGCAAAACTGATCGACTGGCGCCTGGTGGGGTTCGCGGGCGCTGGTGCGGCGCTTGCGGCATTCTTCGGCAGTGGGCTGATGCGCCAGATGAACAATGAGACCCTGACGCGCCTGTTCGCCATCTTCATGATCTGCATGGGTGGCAAAATCCTCTGGGATACGAGCTTCAAGAAGCCTCCAGCGCCTGCCGAGCAAGCTGTGGCCGAGGTGTCGAGCGAGGGCTCGTAGGTGCCGATTCCAATCCCGGTGTCATTTTGTATAGCCGAGTCGGCTAGACATTTGCGTCACCTGAGAGATATTCAGCGCTCAGTCAGATGTCCGAATCAAAAAGCGAGAAAGAGTGGCCGGCCTGGCGAGAGCGGTTGCGGCATGTCATTTTCGACCACAATACCCCCGTGTCGAAGGGATTCGACATCGGTCTATTGTTCCTCATCCTATGCAGTTTGATCGTGGTCATGCTCGACACGGTGAAGCCGATCAACTCGGTTCCCAAATACCATCGCCTGCTGATCATCCTCGAATGGATCTTCACGATCATTTTTACGATTGAGTACCTCACCAGGCTATTCGTCTCCCGGCGACCGCTGAGGTATGCGCGCAGTTTTTTTGGCGTCGTCGATCTCCTGTCCTGCCTGCCTGCCTACCTCGCACTCATCGGTGGTGGCGGTGCCTACGCAGGTGTCGTGCGAACGCTGCGCCTGCTGCGAGTCTTCCGCGTCCTGAAGATGATGCGCTTCATTGGCGAGGCGGACTTCCTGATGCGGGCCCTGCGGGCTGCGCGTCCGAAGATCACCGTCTTCATGGCAGGGATCGCGATCCTGGTCGTGCTGCTCGGCACGCTCATGTATGTGATCGAGAGCAGCTTCGACCCGGACACCGGCTTCACGAGTATCCCGGAGGGGATCTACTGGGCGGTGGTGACGCTGACGACCGTCGGCTTCGGCGACGTGACGCCTACCACGCCGCTGGGGAAATGTGTCGCGTCGGTCGTGATGTTGCTCGGTTACGCGATCATTGCGGTGCCGACGGGGATCGTCAGTGCTGAGATTGCCAAGGTCAGTCGGCGACCTGATGCCAGCGGGCGGAGCTGCCCGGCTTGTGGGATCGACGGGCACTCCGACACCGCGCATTTCTGCCGGATATGTGGCGCGGAACTCGGCGGGTAGCGTGCGAGTGGAAGGGCTCGGGATGCCGGATGCTCACCGGGAAGGGGCGGAGTGTACAGAATTCATGCACCGAGAGCTTGCCGCGGCCCGCCGAAAATTCCTAGAGTCCAGCCACAATCGCGGCTAGCTTGTCTCCGCGACTGCTCAGTGGCTTCGTCACTATGACGGGTCTAGACTTTCGCCCTCGCCTGCTCCTCGTCGCCCTCCGGCTCGCGATCACCACCTTCGGGTCGGTGTCGATCCCGAGTCTCCGGCAGTCTGCGGCGACTGTCGGGGATCTCGAATCACCAACCCAAGTTATCTGATCGAAATGAACTACCTTAAATACCTAGCGATCGGCACCTCCGCCTGCCTCTGCCTGTCGAATTGTAACAAGCCGGCCGAGGATCGGGCGGATCCGCCGGCTGTGAAGCCCGAGGCTCCCCAGGAGGCTGCCTTTCTCAAAGACATCGACGCCGCGGCTGCAGCCGATCTGATCAAGCTGCAGCGGCCGCCAATCGTGCTCGATGTCCGCACCCCGGGAGAATTTGCTGGTGGGCGCATCGAGGGGGCGACCAACATCGATTTCAGTGATCCGGGATTCAGGGAGGCCGTGGACAAGCTCGACAGGGAGCAGCCGTATTTGATCCACTGCCAGAGTGGCGGGCGCAGCGGGCGTTCTAAGGATGTCTTCACCGAGCTTGGTTTCACGGCAGTCTACCATTTGGACGGCGGCATGATCGCCTGGGAGGAAGCAGGCTTGCCGACCGTCAAGTAGCCGCCGGGGCAGTTATTTGAACTCTGTCAGAACCTGGCGTTCCTTCACCGGGTACCAATCGGCAATCTTCCCGGCCAGGCGGGCCACCACCTCCGGGTTTGCTTGGGCGAGGTTGGTCTTCTCCTCCGGGTCTGCGAGCAGGTCGAAGAGCTGCGGGCGCCTCTCGTCGCGCGGGTGGGTCGACTTGTAGCGGTTCACCTCGCCATCGTAGGTGAGGAGCAGTTTCCATTTCCCCTCGATGCACCAGCGGAAGAGCAGCGACGCCTCGGGGTTCTCTACATCCGCGATGTCGTGGGCGAAACTCTCGCCGAAGATCGTATCCCGCGCGATCGGTTTACCGCTCTCGAGCGTTGGCAGGAGGTTGAGCCCGGGCAGCCCGTCGGGAACCTTCGCGCCAGCAGCGGCAAGCATGGTCGGCACGATGTCGATGCTGCTAGTCAGCTCTGTCCGCTCGCCCGGGGTGATCTTTCCAGGCCACGAGTAGAGGATCGGCGTGCGCACGCCACCCTCGTAGGGTGTCTGCTTCGAGCGTGGTGCGTACTTATTCAGCGTCGGCCCCTGGATCCAGCCATTGTCGGTGACGTAGACGATGAGTGTGTTCTCCCGCACCCCAGCTTTGTCCAAGATGTCTAGCAGTTCCCCACAGGTCTCGTCGAACCACTCGCACATCGCATAGTATTTAGAGACCGAGACCGGCCGCCCCTCCTTGAGGTATTTTTTGAGAATCCTCTCGGGTGGGTTGTGTGGGGTGTGGGGAAGGAACGGGGCGTACCAGAGGAAGAACGGTTTCTTCTGCTCAGTAGCCATGCCGACGAAGTCCCGCACCGGCTCCATCCCCTCGCGCCCGATCTTCAATCCATCGTCGCCGTGGCGCCCGCCCTTCTCAGGGAAGCCGCGCGTCATGCCGTGGGTGAACCCGCAGTTGCTGTAGCTACCCTCCCATAGTTTGCCGCTCTGATGGCTCAGGTAGCCGCGCTCGCCGAGCAGCTCCGGGACGGTTTCGAAGCGGTCGAGATAGGAGATCAGCTTCGCCCGGCGCGCCGTATACAATTCGGATCCTCGCTCGGCGTGGGCGGGTGATGGATCATTTCCGGTCACCCCATGGGTCGAGGCGTAATGCCCGGTCAGGAGGGTGACCAGCGAGGGGCGGCACAGGGCGGTCGGGACGTAGCCGCGCCTGAACACAGCACTCTGCGCGGCCAGCTGGTCGAGGTGCGGTGTCTTGATGTCCGCGTGCCCCATGAAGCTGTAGTCGGTCCATGCCTGATCGTCAGATAGGATGAGGACGACGTTCGGAGGGGATTCAGCCAAGACGAGCAGCTGGGAGCTGGCACAGAGCGCGAGTAGGACGAGGTGGGAGAATTTCGACATAGGCCTGAATTCTAGCATGCCTCGGCCAGCGGCGCGCCGAAATTCCGGAGCTACGCGCGGGGGTGAGATTCATCGTAGGCGCGCTTCAGCCGCTCGGTGCTCACGTGGGTGTAGATCTGGGTGGTGGATAGGCTCGAGTGGCCGAGTAGCGCCTGCACGCTGCGCAGGTCGGCGCCATTGTCGAGGAGGTGCGTCGCGAAGCTATGGCGCAGTTTGTGTGGGGTGGCGTGGACTGGGATCTGTGATGCCTTGAGGTACTTCTTGAGGATGTCGGAGACGGCGCGGGTTGTGATCCGGCGGCGCAGTTTGCTGAGAAAGAGCGGTCCTTCGGTGATTTTAGCGACACCACGATACGCCTGGACTGCCTCCAGCGCGTGCGATCCGAGCGGGCAGATGCGTTCCTTCGCCCCCTTGCCCAGCACGCGGATCGACTCGGTGTAGAAGTCGAAATCTTTCACATCGATGGCCACCAGTTCGTGGAGGCGGAGCCCGCAGCTGTAGAATACCTCCATCACCGCCTTGTCGCGGTGTGGGACCCAGGACGGCGTCTGCTTCGGGTGCTCCATGTTCAATGGCAGGTCGAGCAGTTCCTCGATCTGCTTGACGGTGAGCACGACCGGCAGCTTCTTCTCCGGTTTCGGCAGCTGCACATCTAGCAGCGGGCTCTTAGCCAGCCCGCGCCTCTGGGTCAGAAACTTGTAGAAGCTGCGCAGGGCGGCGAACTGCAGGCGCACGGTCGCCCGCGCCAGGCCGCGCTTCATCGTGTCGAATAGGTACCAGCGGAAATCGTCGGCCGTCGCCGCCTCCCAGGTGGAGAAATTCCGCGACTTCGCCTTGTAGTCATCCAGCGCCCGTTCGTAGTTGATCAAAGTGCGTGGCGAGACGTTCTTCTCGACGGAGAGGAACTCCATGAATCCTTCGATCGCCGGGTCGGCTGGTCTGGTGGGCTTCTCTTCGGTGGAGGTCGGCATCGGGCGGGATGGGGTGCCTAGGATACCACCGATTGACCTATTTCACAAAAGTTAACAACCTGGTTCCCTCGGGCGTCTCGCCGTGTCCGCCCGCCCCCCAATCCCGGGATTGCACAATGTCTGTGTCGACGCGATGCTCCGGGAACTATGAAAGCCGCCCTCGCCACCCTGTTCCTCCTGCCGACACTAACACTGGCCAAAACCGAGAAGTTGAATTTTGAAGGTGCGGCGGCGGAGATCTACAAGACGGCCTCAGGTGACGATCTCTACCTCTACATCTTTTCGCCAGAGGGTCACGAGCCGGAGGAGGAGCAGCGTCCGGCCGCGGTGTTTTTCTTTGGTGGTGGCTGGAACAGCGGGACGCCGGGCCAGTTCGAGCAGCACGCGCGCTACCTGGCGGGGCGCGGCATGGTCGGGGTCGTCGCTGATTACCGGGTGCAGTCGCGGCAGAAGACCTCGCCCAAGGAGTGCGTGGCGGATGGGAAGTCAGCAGTGCGCTACTTGCGCAAACACGCGAAACGCCTCGGTATCGATCCGGAGAAAATTGCCGCTGGCGGTGGATCTGCAGGCGGCCACGTGGCGGCGGCGACCGCGACGCTGAAGAAGCTGGACGACCCCGGAGACGAGCTTTCGATTTCCTGTCGGCCGGACGCGCTCCTGCTTTTCAATCCGGTCTATGACAACGGACCCGATGGCGGCTGGGCGCACAAGCGTGTGGAGCCATACTGGCGGGACATCTCTCCCGCCCACAACATCGATGCGGAGACCCCGCCGGCAATCGTCTTCCTCGGCGAGAGCGATTCGCTGATCCCGGTCTCCACCGCGGAGCGGTTTCAGAAAAAGATGCGGGCTGCTGGCGTGAAGTCTGAGCTCCACACGTACGCTGGCCAGCCGCACGGGTTCTTCAACGAGGGGAAGGGTGGAAAGGACATCTTTCTCGACACGCTGCGTAAGATGGATGCATTCCTGGTGTCGATCGGGTTCCTTGAGGGCGCGGCGACGGATGGCCAACTCGAGGCGGTGCTCAAGGAGAAGTAGCGCCCGACCATCGAAGCTCAAGCTCTCCGTCAGTTTGAC
>Ga0316197_10000535_pt1 | contig 26442 bp, 20 predicted proteins | sample OudBiesiAoxic_MG_FD_204939 | JGI IMG/M metagenome (GOLD analysis project Ga0316197, IMG submission 204939) | Coastal sediment microbial communities from Oude Bieten Haven, Netherlands - site A oxic | ecosystem: Environmental > Aquatic > Marine > Coastal > Sediment | place: Netherlands... | reverse complement strand
TAGGTTCTAGTATCGTAAGGTGTGAGAGTTCAAGTCTCTCCTTCCGCACCATTTAGACAAAGCTTTATGGTAATGAGGAAATCGGATTTAGGTTCAGCTGTTCCTCAACGTAAGCGTAAGGTATAAGAGTAAAAGTCTCTCCTTCCGCACCATTTAGACATCATAATATTGCACAAAAATTTCGGTGATTAGCGCAGCTTGGTAGCGCACCTGGTTTGGGACCAGGGGGTCAGAGGTTCGAATCCTCTATCACCGACCACATTTAAAAAAACCGCTCTTATAGCGGTTTTTTTATGTCTAAAATATGGCTCTAAAATTGATGATAGTGCCTACAATCAAAACACTGCTCAAACACTAAGCTGATGCTTATTCGCTCCATCTATCACCGACCACATTTAAAAAAACCGCTCTTGTAGCGGTTTTTTTATGCCTAAAATATGGATCTAAAGTTGATGATGGTGCCTACAATCAAAAGATTGCTCAAACACTAAGCTGACGCTTATTCGCTCCATCTATCACCGACCACATTTAAAGAAACCGCGCTTGTAGCGGTTTTTTTATGTCTAAAATATGGATCTAAAGTTGATGATGGTGCCTACAATCAAAAGATTGCTCAAACACTAAGCTGACGCTTATTCGCTCCATCTATCACCGACCACATTTAAAAAAACCGCTCTTGTAGCGGTTTTTTTATGTCTAAAATATGGATCTAAAGTTGATGATGGTGCCTACAATCAAAAGATTGCTCAAACACTAAGCTGACGCTTATTCGCTCCATCTATCACCGACCACATTTAAAAAACCGCGCTTGTAGCGGTTTTTTTATACCTAAAATACGGCGCTGAGATTAATGATGGTGCCTACAATCAAAAGATTGCTCAAACACTAAGCTGACGCTTATTCGCTCCATCTATCACCGACCACATTTAAAAAACCGCGCTTGTAGCGTTTTTTTTATGCCTAAAATACGGCGCTGAGATTAATGATAGTGCCTACAATCAAAACACTGCTCAAACACTAAGCTGACGCTTATTCGCTCCATCTATCACCGACCACATTTAAAAAAACCGCGCTTGTAGCGGTTTTTTTTATGCCTAAAATACGGCGCTGAGATTAATGATGGTGCCTACAATCAAAAGATTGCTCAAACACTAAGCTGACGCTTATTCGCTCCATCTATCACCGACCACATTTAAAAAAACCGCGCTTGTAGCGGTTTTTTTATGTCTAAAATATGGATCTAAAGTTGATGATGGTGCCTACAATCAAAAGATTGCTCAAACACTAAGCTGACGCTTATTCGCTCCATCTATTGTTTAAAAATCGTTATAAATTAACGATTTTCATCCTCTTAACATGCAGAGAATCTGCCCTACTACTTTGTAGCTAAGGTATTGATTAAAAAGTTTATCGCAAAATTGTTAGACACACTAGATATAGATTCTAGTATGTTAAGGTGTGAGATTTTAGCCTCCCTTCCTCACCATTTAAGCGAAATTTTAGCTAGAGTTGTGGGGTCACATATCGACTTACAGAACCAACTCACCAACGTCTTCAAAGCATCACAGAGTTACCGACATTTACAACCTGCCTCGTCTACTTCACGGCGTATTCGTCGAATATCAATTGACCGATTTCAACAATAATCGCATTCAATGCTGCCATTTCTAAATCTGTTTCAGTTACATAAATACTGATAATAAGTGGCTGACGTTCTAAATGCCAAAGCATCGCGGTTATACCACGAGAACCATTACTTCCCGCACCAGAGCGGTCTGCAATAAACCAACCTTGTGGTAATATAGAACGCAATAAAGCATCTGATACTTGATTGTTTTGCATCCATTTTATGAGCTGATTTTTATCTACATCAAATAGAACATCACTAAGCAATAGCTTGTAAAGTGTGGTGACGATAGCAGTCGGACTCGTGGTATCACGCAAGTCTCCAACCTTAGCCTCACCAAGTTCAGGCTCAATACGATCTAATCGACTCACGTTATCGCCAATTTTCCGCAAGAAATCAGTAAGCCCTTGAGGACCACCTATGTGCTGTAAAACAATATTAGCGGCGGTATTGTCACTCGTCAGCATCGTTGCCTCACACGCTTGATTTACTGTAATCGAGTTACCCACACGTTTCTCAGTAATTGGTGACCAAGAAATTAAATTCTCAGCCTCTATCAATGAGCGAGCAGTGGCATCCAAGTTACCGTTTGACGATGCACTTAGCATTTTCGCGCAAGCAAGAGTTTTGAATGTACTCATCATCGGAAAATATGCATCACCATTATAATCCCATATCTGTTTACTTTTTGTATCTAAAATTGCAACGCCTAGACGACCATTAAAACGTTGTTCAATTTTCAATAGCGAATTATTTAGCGCACTCGCAGCCGTACTCATTAATAATAAAGCAGTACACAAGAATATATTTTTTGTTGTTTTTAACATGGCTTAAATCACTATATTGCAAAGGGCTAAATAGGTTTAAATTATAAAAAATTGAAATTTTTATCAATATCACTCTCTGAATAATAATATAATAACCTGAATAAAGTTCGCAGCAATAGAATAAAAATTAATTTAATGAAAAAGATAAACAGTTAAAGTCAGATTGTAAAAGCTAAGGCATATAGAGCACCTTCATCATTTTTGTAAGAATATTTCAGTCACTTTCCAACATTACTAGGCTAAGTCATTAAGGCTGCTACAGCGACTTATAACCTATACATTTGCGCCCAATTTACTTAAGCACAACATAGATTTAGATCACCGAATTATACGTGACATGCCTTTTATCTATGAGAATGTTAAAAAATAGCATTTCACTCCACACCATTAACTACCTAGTATTCATAGATATTCACTGCATCGAACAATATATCGAATGCAAAAGCCCTTTAATAACATTGAACTTTGTCATTAAAAGTCGGCATAAAAATGAGGGGACTAAACCATATCATCCTCGTAATTCAAATAATAATTTGAAAAATTAAACGCCAAAAATGGCCGTATAAACATTACAAATCCAGCTAAAAAACCAATAATTCAAAGCAATTTTAACGGATGAAATAAAAATTACATGCTAATTAAAAACAAATTAATCATCAATACGACAGTCACTATCTCGAGCATGCTAGCCATGCTATTTCTAATGAACTTCTCTGCATCTTCAGCACAGCAAGAAATTCTACTTGCACAAAATACCAGTAAAATTGAAGCTGGTGTATTGCAATTAAGACTCCATGAGAAGAATTTTTTAGTTCGCAAGAAAGTTTCTTATGCAGAACAATTTAATGATCAAATTACTAACTTGAAGTTAAGAATAGAAAAACTAAAAGAAGACTTAAAAGAGATCAACATATCAAGCCTTGAAACGATCTCACTAAGCCAAAACCTGACCAACTATGAACGATTTTTTAGCAAAGTTGTTGAATCGCAAAAACGTATTGGATTTACCCCTCAAGATGGCCTTTATGGTGACCTTAGTGACGCTGCAAATAACGTAGAAGCTGCTATTGCTGACTCTGTTATATTTTTAAAAATGATGTTGGAAGTGCGAAGTAGTGAAAAGAATTACATGCTTCTCTTTGATGATAAGTATCTTGTTAAGTTTAATAACGATTTTGATGTATTGCATAACAGTGTGAAAACAAGTTTCTTAGTGAGATCCCAGAAGAAGCAGACCTTAGAAGCACTAGACGTCTATAAAGCAACCTTTTTCTTGCTAACTAATGAGAAACAAAAATTAGGTCATCACTATGATGAAGGTTTCCAAAAGACAATGAATCAAAATGCAATTGAGTTTCAAGCTAATTTAATGGGTTTAGTGAAACAAAGTAATGAAGCGAGTAGTGAATATATGAGCGAAATCATGAAAATTACCTACGTATTATTCCTTTTAGCGCTATTAATTTCGATTTTCACTGGCTGGGCATTATCGCGCAATATTATTACTGCTATCTCACATATTAAAGACGCGATTATGAAAATATCTGAAAGCAATGATTTAACCATTGTTGTCGAGACAAAAAGTAAAGACGAATTTGCTGATATAGCAAAGGCATTCAATTACATGATTTCAAACTTTCAAACATTACTTACTTCGATTAAAAAATCTGAAACTAATTCAGAAAAAGCCCCTGAAATATTCATTGAGGACTCGTTCTGGAATGACTTTATACTTGAAGAATTTCCTGAAGATGACAAAAAATAGAAACTTAAATCACGCATTAAAAATGTGATTAATCCATTACTGCGACAAAAAATAAAAAGCTCATTTATATGGGCTTTCAAAATAGGGATACAAGGGATGTACCGCAAAGTTTTAATTGTAAGTTTAATTTTTATGTCGCCTTTTAGCCTAGCAGCAATAGAAACACTGGCGAAGGTAAAAAAGGGCAAGAACGAGGTTAAAGTTCAAAAAATTGGAGAATCTGCGTGTACTTTAACCTATAAAAGTGGCGATCACTTAACCACTGAGGGCGCCCCCGTTTTTTACACCTTTCAAGTAGAAGCCGAAGAGGGAGAAATACACAGAGGAATGTTGTCATCCATTCCACATTCAATAAAGCCTAACCATCACGCCACTTTATCTTTCCATGATCGTTACGATAAAAACATCTATGAATATAGCGGTGATGTGTCTCAATACGGTCAAATATTCTATTCAACCAATCTATTTTTACGCTTTTTAAGATCTAAAAAAATAATGATTCGACAAGGTAAAATAGCTGAAGAGATGCCACTTTATTCAAATGTAAATATTCCAAATAGTGTAAAAAAGAAGTTTGAAGAGTGTGTTAGTAATCTCAATAAAGTATTACAAAAGTATTGTGCAAGCTCGACTTCTGCAGCGAAGCAATGTGATGTAAATAAGCAACGCGGCCCTAAAATATTCGCAGGCCTTACCATTAAAAAAGATCCTGTAGAGGTAGCAAAAGCAGCACAAATAGCAAAACTTAAAGAGTTGGAAAAAGCAGCGCAAATAGCAAAGAATCAAGAAATACAAAAAGCAAAGGAGCGTGCGAAAGCTGAAGCACAAATAAAAGCTAACCAAGAGAAAAAATTAAAAGAGCAAGCTGATGCACTTATAAAAGCAAAAGAGCGAGAAAAAGAGAAAAAACGCTTAGAGATGTTCCGTAAAGACTTCATGGCAGCATGTGATAACCCAACAATTAATGAAAGTGGCCCAATTAACGAACAGCTATATATTCGTGGGACTTTTCAAAATCCTGCTTGGAGATCTGTCAATAAACGCGCCTTTAAATATAAAGGAAAAAATATCTATCAAGTCGTCATTAATGAAAAAGCAGGTCGTTACCAAATGCAGTATGCAAGCAAGGACTGGTCGTTACAATTTACCGCTAATGACTTAGTTTTAGTGCCTGCAGTTGAAAACAGGTTAAATAAAGGCGATTACGAAAAAAATACCACCGTGACATTACCGGAGTCAGGAAAATATGTTTGGAGCCTTCAATTCTCAAGGTTCGGTGTACCACAAAAAATAATGGTTTCACAGTGTAAGTGATGTCTAGAGTTCCTTTAATAACAGTATTAGAGGGGCTTTCCTTGTCTCAAAGAATCATCAGTGCGGGTATTAATACCAGTACTTAAAATATTTATATGTTGGCCTATAAAATCATTGATTTTACTGCCCAGCTTCACTCATTAATAAGAATCGAATCTGCCTTATGCAGACTTAGTTTCACCTATAATAAAGGACTCAATATGCGCGACTTTTTAGGAAAATTATCAATAACGTTAAAAATATTAATTTCCATGTTTTTTATTGCGATACTCATCACCATTATTTGGTATGTTACTCAGGCAATCACTAAGAATCAGCCTGCTGCAGCCTCTTCAGCACAGCTAACGATATGGATAAATGGTGATAAAGGTTATGATGGCTTAGCCTTAGTTGGCAAAAAATTTGAGTATGATACAGGGGTAAAAGTGATAGTTGCACACCCAGATCAATTAGAAGAAAAGTACCAACAAGTAGCAGCAACGGGTGATGGACCTGATATTATATTTTGGGCACACGATCGTTTTGGACAATGGGCAAAAGCAGGTTTGCTGGCAGAAGTAAAACCAAGCGAAGCTTTCAAAGATAAAATAATTAATTTCACTTGGAATGCGGTGACTTATAACAATAAATATGTCGGTTACCCTATCGCGGTAGAGTCTCTTTCTCTTATATATAATAAAGATTTAATTTCCACTCCTCCTAAAACGTGGGAAGAGGTAAGTGCCATTGACCAACGCCTTAAAAAAGACAATAAATCTGCCATCATGTGGAATTTATCAGAACCTTTCTTTAGCTGGCCATTATTGGCGGCTGATGGTGGTTATGCATTTGAATTTCAAAACGGGGCATACAATCATCAGGATACAGGCGTTAATACGACGGGCGCTAAAGGTGCATTACAGTTTATTGTCGATATGATTGAACGTAAAGAAATAAGCCCTGATGTCGATTATGCGATTGCCGAGTCTGCCTTTAATAGCGGGAAAACAGCAATGACGATTAATGGTCCTTGGTCATGGGCGAATTTAGATAAAAGTGGTATTAACTACGGTGTTGCAGTACTTCCAACCTATAGAAATAAATCAGCTAGACCATTTGTAGGTGTTTTAACTGCCGGTATCAATAGCGCAAGCGAAAATAAAATGTTAGCAAAAGACTTTATTGAAAATTACCTATTAACCGATGAGGGCCTCGCACTTGTCAATGATGATAAGCCACTCGGCGCAGTAGCATTAAAATCTTACCAAGCAGAACTGGAAGGAGATCCTCGTATCAATGCAACAATGAGCAATGCAGAAACAGGTGAAGTGATGCCTAATATAGCTGAAATGTCTAAGTTTTGGTATGCAGAAAAAGCAGCAATTGAAAATGCAATACATGGCCGTCAGAGTGTTAAAGATGCTTTAGATGCAGCCGCAGAAACCATTTTGAAATAACGATTAACACGCAATTCTTTTTTATAAAGAAGCGTTAATACACTCAGTACAAAGCCCTGTGTTATGCTGATAACACAGGGCTTTTTTATAGACAAGAATAGCCATAACTGAAAGCAACACCTGTTAACGTACTTAAAACAGGTGTGACCTATCTCTGCAATGATTAATTTTATTAAACCTAATACCAATCCGTGAAATAAGCCGTATCATGGGCCTATATTTTAAATAAACAATTATTGAGTATTAAAATGTAAAAAGGTGCACAGCGGACTACTGTTATGTTATACCATTAATTACATACCGTATGAGATCTAAATTTTGCGTAGGAAAAAGCTTAATTCAAGGCGTAATTTGACGTAAATGGTTGTTCCCCTCGCGAAAGTTACAAAGTAGCAGTCAATTTTTAACCAGTGAAATTGATCAGCTATTTGCTGTAATTGGTATTAGCCTTTATTAACATTAAAGAGGTAATCGATGCATCAAAAAATCAGCTTATTATGCTTCGCCTTTCTCATATTTTCCACAGGTAGCATTGCAAAAGAAAAGTTTATCATCGCAGTAGGAGAGTACCCTCCTCTCGTATCACAGCACTTTTTACACTATGGTGTGACAGCTCGTATTATTAGAGAAGCCTTTGCCCTAGAAGGGATCGACGTTGAATATAAATTTACTAATTGGGCAAGAGCATTCCGTTTAGTCATCGAAGGCGAGGCAGATGGAATAGGCCCTATATTAAAAACCAATAAAAGAGAAAATCAGTATTATTTTAGTGATTCGCTGTATTATGAAACCCAAGTATTTTTCCATAAAAAAAATTACCTATTTAACTGGAATACAATCGATGATTTGAGTCAAGTATCTATTGGAGCTACCATCTCATATTCATACGGAGAAGAATTTGATCAGGCGGCTAAATCTAAAGAATTAATGATTCAAAGAGTACCAACGGATGAACAAAACTTTAAAAAAATGTTCGCTGATCGCATTAAAATTTTCCCTCAAAGTTTAGATGTTGGATATTATATTTTACATAGCACCTTTCCCGATAAAGTGAGTTTAGTCACCCACCATGTAAAACCGGTTAATCAAAACCATAATTATTTAGCCTTCTCTAAGGCAAAAAATAACAGCCTCTCTTTAATAAAGCACTTTAATCGTGGCCTTCAAAAATTAAAAGAGAGTGGCAAATATGAACTATATTTCACGGAATCAAGAAATGGTAACTACATAATTAAGTCCGATCCAGAGTAATACCAAATCCACTAATTAGCGGATCAATCTTGCTGGTTAAAGGACGTCATTTCTGTGTTACACAGTTTTGCCCTCGGAACAACCATTTGCAGCAACTTGTGCCTTGAACTAACGATTTTTCCGGTGCAATATCTTTATCATTAAGGTTTTTACCTTCTTGTAGTTGTTTAACTGCACCATTGAAATTATTAGTCATTCTGTTTTACTTTACTGAAATGACACAGAATATTGCCCCATATTTATTTTCATTACTGCTTATCTTCCCCTTCGACAATAACTTTCAGCTGTGTTTTAACATCAATCCATTGAGACATGTATTGCGTACTTTTATGGTGATGATGGTTAAGCATGCTACCAATAAAATTCGCTTGCCTATGTGAAGTTAAGTTATTTGTTAGGTGGCGAATACACTGTGATAAAGCGCGATCGACACGTTCTTGCTGATACATAATTTGTGCATTTTTAGGGCCCAAGTCACTCGCGGTTTTCCAAAGACTTTGCTCTTGATACAATTTTACCGCAGCATCTGCAATCGCTTGTGGATCATTCGCGATTACGCCCGCCCAAGGTAGCTCAGTTTGCATGCTTTCAGCGCCAATATCGGTTGTTACTGAAGGGGTTGCACAATACATCGCTTCAGCTAGTTTTCCCTTCATGCCTGCACCAAAACGTAATGGTGCTAAACATACCTTTGCGCTTTGCATTGCCAGTACAGCATCATCGATCCAACCTTTGACCAAAAAACCTGATTTTTCATCATGTAAGTCGGTCGCTTTAGGCGGAGGATACGCACCATAGATATTCAATACTGCGTTAGGTAACTGTTTACGAATAAGTGGCCATATTTGCTGTTTTAGCCACAATACCGCATCCCAATTAGGGGCATGCCTAAAATTACCAATAACCATAAAGTCTTGTCGTTGTTGATAATGAGGGTTTTCTTGTGTTAATTGCGCTTCATTAAGCATGAATGGGCAATAGTGCAATAATTTGGCATCGACTTTAAATAGCCGCTGTAACAACTCAATCTCGATGCTTGAAATCATTAAGCTGATGTCGGAACGAAATATGGCTGCAACTTCGCGTTTGGCTAACTCACTAGTTAGTAAGTTTTCGTCTGTGATACTGCGATTTTCTTTATACGCTTGATGTCGTGCATGACGTAAACAAAAGAGATCTTCGGTATCTAGAATACGTAATGCTTGCGGGCAATGCTCACTGACTCGCCAACCAAATTGCTCTTCCATCATAAAACGATCAAACATCACCGCATCTGGTGCTAATTTGATAATAAAATCGTCGAAACTGGTGCAATTAAGGTTAATATTTTCAACTGCAATATTCAGAGCGTTTAAATCAACCATATGATCCGTCTGCTGTGCGGGGCTGGCAAAAGTAATTTCATAGGGTTGCATTTGAAAAGCGTTAATTAACTGCATCATACGACTACCTGCTGCAGAAGAGTTAGGCTCTGGCCAAACATAACCAATAATTAGAAGTTTTTTCATGACATATAACCGAAGAGTGTAGAGTGGTAAGGTATGGCGTATTAATTGAGCGACCATAAAAAGGTATTATATCATGGTAAAAGCGCCATTCATGTAGGTCTTAAATTTCCATTAACGGTAAAATCATCTCCTCTCTCGATGTATTTACTTTTCCGTCCCGAGAGAATGATAAAAATGTTGCTAATATGACTTAACAACAATACTTTTAAAACGCAGCACTAGTACATTAATCCAGCAGTTTCCCCCTACAACGTAAGTTCTACTGGATTTTTAAATGCTGCAATATCCGAAATCAGTGCACTACTTTAATGCCTCACTATAGACGTTCTGTTGCTCTGGCTGCTTGATAATACGCAGCTCTAAAACACGTAGTAACTGCCCGTATGCAGGTAGAAATAAACCGACACTGATCGCTAATTTAAAAGCATAATCTACTAACGCGATTTCAGGCCAATTTGCTGCCATGAAGGTATCTGTTGATGCGTAAAATGCAATCGAGAAAAACACTAAAGTATCAACAAGGTTTCCAATTACCGTGGATGCAGCAGGTGCTACCCACCACTGCTTCGCTTCACGCAGTTTTGCAAACACTTTAATATCCATTAACTGGCCAATTAAATAAGCTGCAAAACTAGCAAAGGCAATACGGAAAACAAAACTATTCAGTTCAGCTAATGCTGACAAGCTTTGTAACGAACCTTGTTGAAATAAAACACCCATTACATAAGAGATTAGCAAGGCAGGTAACATCGCTTTAAAAATAATGCTACGTGCAGCTTGCTGACCAAATATACGCACGGTTAAATCGGTGGCGAGATAAACAAATGGGAAACTAAAAGCGCCCCAAGTGGTATGTAACCCCAATATGGTAAAGGGTAATTGCACCAAGTAGTTACTGGCACTGATGATCAAGATGTGAAACGCAACCAGCACAAAAAGCACACGGCGAGTTTGCTCGCGAGAGAGTAATAACATAATAAACCTTTTTATGTGAAATTAACGCGGGGTGAGGGAACCCGCTATTTTTGTTAAAAGAAATTAAGCTTATGCTTAAAATGGATGCGTATTATAAAGGCACTTTAAAATGCTGCAACCAAAAAGATACAGCAAAACTAGACTGGCATTCAAAAAACTAAGTTAAGTGCAGTTTTAGGCTATGTTGTGGTTGAGCAGCTTTAGCCATTAAATCAGAAAATATTTGTTATTTCCCCCGCTCATAATGTGCGCCTTTGCGACTCACGCCTTATTAGTAATTATTTTTCCTACGTAAACTCTGATCACCTATTAAATTCCATGGTATTTCATTAAAGTAACGTAACTATTGAAATTCTGTTAATATTGCGCCTCAAATTTGAGTTGTTTGATAATGATGATTAAAAGAATACCTTTTTAAATATTGGCCTCTCTCTGTGTACAATGGTGACTAGGAAAGTAAACATAATACTTTCAGACGCTTTATACCGTTTACTTTTGTAAGTACACTTATTTCAGGTGAGTTAACGCCACAATAACAATGATATTTAAGGATATAAAATGGGATACAGTGATTTCGCAAATATTTTTTCAGAAAAAACGACCTATAAACCTGTCGAAACGTTCGGTGCTGAGCATCGTATCGATTTAGTTGAACTTAAAACGACAACAACAGCAGTATTTAAAGAAAGTGGGAAAATCCCCGCTATCAAACATGTAAATGCTTTTTTTGGTTTGGGCCGTCCATTGCCATTGTTATCAACAAAAAATTACGTTGAGCAAATCGAGTTATCTGTTAGTAATGAGCAAGTAGAATAACGTTTATGGGTGGTTTATGCCTTATCAGTGGCATCGCTCTAATGAAAATGGCTAATGTAATGGGCAAGGGTTAATAAAGTAGCGACATGCGAGCATCAACAACCTAAAAACAGCACAAAATAATAGGAAGTATTTTGTGGGAAGGAGCCCAAAAAGCATACGATTTTCCTGAGTTATCAGAGCTCGAACTATAAATGTCACATATCAGCTGAAGACAACTAATTTTTGTTATACCTTAGTTAATTATCGTAATATAGCATTGACCAAGCAATGCTAATCGCCTTGTTTGCTAAAGCAATACACGTCATAAATACTTTCCCATCACCTATTGATAAAGACAAGATGCCAGCAAAAACAAAGATCACAAAACTTTACTCGGCACGTACAAAAATGAATTATTCACTAATTTTTAAGCTAATCTAATTAACATTAAACTTACATTTTCTTCGCTTAACAGTGAGGTAACACCATGACTTACAGAAATATTTTATTATTTTTTATTTTATTGTTTTTTTCGCACCAGCCCAGGCAAATGAAAAAATTAGAGTTGCTTTTCTTAATCCGAGTACACCAGACAATGACTTTTGGGGAACGGTAACTAGTTTTATGCAAGCGTCAGCTACAGATTTAGATATAGAACTCAAAGTTTACTACGCTGGAGTAAATAGATGGAAACATGCAGAAATTGCCGACAAAGTGGTTGCATTTAAAGCGGATTATTTGGTTATGTATCCAGTTCGTGGACACGCTAGATATCTTTTGGAAACGATGGAGAAAGCAAAAATTAAGACTTTATTCATAAATACCGATATTTATTCAGGTGATAAAGAGATATTTGGCAGCCCAAGGGATAAGTTTAAATATTGGATCGGACATATTTTCCCTGATGATAGACAAGCAGGATATGATTTAGCAGATTTCCTAATTCGTGCAGCTGAAAAAAAGAAGCTTTATAATAAAGATAGGAAAATTGAATTAATCGGAATTTCTGGTGCCCATGAATCCAATGCGGCCATTTTTCGCAATGAAGGGTTGAATCAAGCAGTAAAAGATCACAAACAAAATTTACATCAAATTTTATTTGCTAAGTGGAAACGTCAAAAAGCAACCGACGCTACCTTAAAGCTTATACAGCGCTATCCTGATACTCAAGTTTTTTGGGCTGCCAGTGATAGCATGTCGCTTGGAATTATAGATGCCATCGAAAAGATGAAAAAAACGCCTGGGCAAACAATCATAACAGGAGGTGTCGATTGGATGCCCGGCGCCCTAAGTGCGGTTAGATCAGGAAAGATGACAGCAACTATGGGGGGACATTTTATGGAAGGTGGATGGGCGATGGTATTTCTCCATGACTACCATAACGGAAGAGACTTTTCTGAAAGTGAAGGCGTAACTATGAATTCAAAAATGGGAGTGATTCATGAGGGTAATGTTGAAAAATATTATCAATACTTCAAAACTGGTAATTGGGACAAAATCGATTTTAAACAATTCTCCAAAATATATAACCCTAAAATAAAAAAATATGATTTTAGTTTGGAAGCTGTTTTACAAAGTGTTGATAAATAGTATTGGCTATCGTTAATAAACTTAGTAATACCATTTACATTAAGTATGTGATCTAAATTTTGCGTAGGGAAAACAGATAAAGACAAGGAAAAATTTACATAAGCTGTTGTTTCCTTTGCGAAAACAACAATGTAAAAGTAAGCTATTTACAGTAATTGGTATTAATGTGCCATACCAGTTCAGAACATAATGCAGACCTAGGGGTATATTGAATCACGGATTACTGAACGAGATATTTTAGAACGCGCCTTTAAATAGAGGCCAAAATTAGCCATAACAAGTGGCCCAATTTTCACAAAAAACTGAGCCTATATTGCCTAACTGGAGCACCGATAAAGATACAATTAAATGTTATTCTGCATAAGTAATAGAAAAATGTACAAGTCCGGTATAAACCAACTCACCTTTTTCGTTCATTTTTTCTGCAACAGTAACATAGGCGCCATCTTCAATATAAACACCAGATGTCTGCATAGATACACCACCTAAATCTTTTTCTAGTTGGCTTGGCGTCGCAGCCTTTAGAGCAGATAATTTTTCAATACCTAAATCGTAAGCAGCCGCTTTGCTGTTTGCATCCACTGTTTTTACTAATTCAGTTGATTGGTAAGTTTCATTTGCATGATGATGATATGAGTTTAATGCAAATACTTGCGTGCTAAGCAGTAACATTGCGGATGCGATAAGTGATTTTTTAGTTAATTTCATTTTTTTGTCCTCTGAGTGAATAAGCTATGTTTTCTTGATATAGCGATACAATAGCGCAGGCATTCTGACCTAAACCCAACAGCAAAATGACAATTTTGCCATCTACCACAAAATCTAAGAAACCGATTTTAAATAACAAAATAAACTTACACAATATTTTATTGTAGCTTAATTATTCTAAACCCTCTTATTAAAGGTCTAAAGCGATAGTTCATAGCAATCGGAATAAATATCTGATCTATTTTACTGATTAAAACGACTTATCTCATCGTTAAAATTTTCACAAACAAAACAGCAACGTAAATAAAATCTTTCCTTGATAAAATCCATTTTCCTGCGCAAAACTTAGATCACATACTTAGTCAGATCGGTATAAATTCCTTTCTAACTTTGTTCTCAATTTTGAAATTAGAATAGTTAACTACAATTGATGCTTTGTTATGTATGTATTTTTCTGCGCAATTTTATGAGCAATTACTTATCCAGATTGGTAGCCGTTAAATCTTAAACGATTAAAGACGGTGTTTCGCAACTTACATCCCCCTCAGAAACAGCTCGTTTTATGCAAAAGACATAGACTACTGCTGTGCTGCTTTTGCACGCAAATGATAAAGGGAGATCCATTAATTTTGGTCTATAGTATGCTACAGTAATTTAAATAAAAATTTATCGGAAGGATCCGTATGGTATTTAATAATAAGAAGTTATTGTCAATGTTCGTAAAATTAATTGTACCAACAATAACAAGTTCATTGCTGTTTTCCTCCCCCACAATCATGGCAACAGAAAAGGCTGAATTGGTTTTTTACAACTGGACTGCGTATGTTAGTAAAGAGGTGATAAAAAATTTTGAAAAAAGCCGTAATTGTATAGTGAGACAAGAATATTTCCAGTCATCCGATAAACGTGATGAAAACGTCATGCAAAGTGGTAAAAGATATGATGTGATCATGATTAATGGTAACGATGTAACTCCTTATTCTAAACGCGACTGGATACTTCCACTCGGTATTGACAAAATACCTAACCTTGCTGATATGGACCAACGATGGATAAATGCGTGGCCTGATACCGCACAATATGCAGTACCATATTTATGGGGAACATTTGGACTTGTATATCGCTCAGATCTAATTACCGAAAAAATATCTAGTTGGATGCAGTTTTATCAACCCAAGGAGGATTGGCGAGGTAAAGTGATGGTTGTCGATATTCATCGTTTAGGCTTAGGCTTGGCACTTAAAGGTTTAGGGCACTCCATTAACTCTGAAGATCCTAAAGCCGTTGATGATGCAATTACCCTATTAAATCAACAAAAAAGCTTTGTACAGACTTACGGTTATTTTAAAACTAATGCGGATTCTGGCATTGTCTCAGGGGAAACATGGATAGGACAGGCCTGGAATGGTGACGCATTATTATTACAAAAAAGAAACCCTGCAATTCATTATGTTATTCCTAAAGAGGGAGGAGAGATTTGGATGGACTATATGGTTGTTTCTTCAAAAACCAAACTCCCAGAACTTGCTTATGATTTTATTAATTATCTATCAGAGGCTTCCAATAGTGCTAAAGCAGCATTTGAGCTTGAGTTTGCAACGCCAAATATGAAAGCACGACAGCTTTTGCCTAAGACAATGTTGGACAATCGAATCATTTATCCAACAGAGGAAGAACTACAGAAAAGCGAAATGGTTAAAAATATCACGCCACGTATCCAACGGAAAATGGTTGAAGCATGGGCTTTATTAAAACAATAACTACTTTGAAAGAAATTAATAGAAAAAGAGATGATCTCGTTTTTCGAGTAAGTTTAGCTTATCTAAATGATAACCAAGAGCGAAACTCTTTTACTTTTATGGCAACAAGGATGAACGGTATATATGAAACTTAAAATAAAGTTACCTCTGATTTTAGTGCCGCTTCTTATTACCCCTATGCTGCTAGTAAGCGTACTTGCATTTGAAAGCATGCGAAGTAATGCCAAAGAAAGTTTAATCGATCAAATGAGCTCCCTTATAAAGCAGATAACGGTCAACGAGCAATCCGTCGATCAAACATTTAAAGCTAATTCAATACTATTCTCAGGTTCAACTTTACTAAAAAACTATCTTTTTACACCTCCAGAAGAGCGTTATCGTTTTGCTTTACTGCCGCTAATGAATCTTTTCGCCAGTTACCACAAAGCATATATAGATTATGAAGAGATCAAAGTTGTTTTGCCTGATGGATTTGAAGATGCGCGTTTTGCAGCTCAAATAAGAGACAATAAAAGCCATAATGACACCAATAATGGCTGGTTTCAGACAATGCAAAAAAACAAAGTAGCAACAATGAGTACTTTTCAGTGGGATGAAGATACTGGGGAGCCGAGAATGATTGTTGCTCATCGCTTAATGTTTGTCGATCCTACCATGGAAGACTCAACTGTAATGCCGCCTTCACATCGAGGTTATCTGGTCATTAGCTCAGGACTTAAACGTTTAAAAAGGCAAATTGAGAATACCGCCATAGGCAAAATGGGTGGGATATTAATCATCGATGATGAGGGACGCTCACTTTATCCCGAGGCACAGAAAATAACCATAGCCAACCCTAAAGATCTACTCACTACCGCTCATTCAGCAATTAAAAATAATAATACTGAAATGTTTGAGATAGATAACAATAAATTAATGATTCGAGTGAGTGTCCTTCCAGGGGGCTTGATCTTAGTTGCTTACCTGCCTGAGCAGGAGCTTATTCAAGCAGGTACAGAACTAAGACACAAAATACTCATATGGGGAATCATTCTTGTAATGCTGTCCAGCGGGTTGCTGATGCTTGCTTTACAATTTTTTATTGTAAAACCACTTAATCGACTAGGGGAAGGCGCTGAAGCAATTGGTAGTGGTAAACTTGAAACTCAGCTGACTGTAAATAGTAAAGATGAAGTCGCACTTTTAGCTCGCCAATTCAATAATATGGCTAAGGGGTTAATGGAGAGTCGAAAACTTAGAGATGAAGCACAATCAGAAACGTTAAAACTCAAAGAAGCTTCCATTGAATCTTTACAAGCTGCCGACAGATTAAAGGATGAGTTTTTAGCGAATACATCCCATGAACTGCGTACACCACTGCATGGTATTACGGGTCTAGCGGAGTCATTACAAAAAGGGGTCGCGGGTCCCATGTCTGCCTCCGCGCATGAAAATCTTAGTCTGATTATTGCTAGTGGCAACAGGCTTTCGAACCTCGTTAACGATATTCTCGATTTTTCCAAGCTTAAACATAAAGAGCTAAAACTCGCCTTGCGCCCTGTGCATTTACATGGAGCCTGTAACCTTGTAGTTTCGATGATCCGGGTTATAGCGGAGCCTAAAGGGTTATTGGTTGAAAACAGAATTCCCGTGGATTTTCCTGCAGTAATGGCGGATGAGAATAGGCTTTACCAGATTCTTTATAACCTCGTTGGAAATGCTGTTAAATTTACTCCTTCAGGACATGTGGCGATGACCGCTTTTGTTGTGGACAATATGGTATCTATTCAAGTGGAAGATAGTGGTATTGGCATTCCAGAGAGTGAGCGAGAAGTTATATTTCAATCTTTTGAGCAATTAGACTCGGGACTAGATCGTGTAGGTTCGGGAACAGGTCTCGGTTTAGCAATCACCAAACAATTAGTAGAAAGCCATGGAGGAGAGATACAAATATTAGCGCGTGAAGGCGGAGGTTCTGTTTTCTCCTTTACCATGCCAAAAGCAGATATAAAGCAACGGGTTGAAGACATATCCGCCCCCCTTGATGTGGCCCGAGAAATGACAGATACGAAGTTTGCTAATTTTCCTATTAGAAATACAAACAGTGAAATAATTAACCCTATTCAAGGTAAAAAAGAACATATTTTAGTCGTTGATGATGAAGTCGTTAACCTGCGCGTCATAGAGAATTATCTATCTATCAATGGATACATAGTTTCTACTGCGTTATCTAGTTCAGAGGCGCTGGCTAAAATTGCACAAAATAAAGAAGTATTTGACCTGATTTTGCTCGATGTAATGATGCCCGGGGAATCTGGATTTAAAATGTGTGAAAAGCTAAGAAGAACATATTCCTACGAATCTTTACCGGTTATTTTCTTAACCGCTTTGACACGGGAAGGCGATCTTGAACAAGGTTTCTCGGTGGGAGGAAATGACTATATTCCAAAACCTTTTGGTTATGCTGAATTATTAGCGCGTATCAACTTGCATCTTTCGCTCAGCCGCCAGAGTCGCGATTTACATGATATGAATGCACAGTTAGAAAAACGGGTAGAGCAACGAACACAAGCACTAGAGCGGGCCTATGATTATATGGAGCGACTAGCAAATCTTGATGGTTTAACAGGAGTAAATAACCGCCGAGCACTTGATCTCTATCTTGAAAATGAGTGTTCCAAAAGTTATCAGACTAACAATCCGCTGTGTTGCGTGATGATTGATATCGATTACTTCAAATTATTTAATGATACTTATGGTCACCAAGATGGCGATGCTTGCTTGTCTGCTATTGTTCAGTATTTACGCGGCGAAGTTGAAAAATACAATGGCTTTATTGCACGTTATGGGGGCGAAGAGTTCTGCTTATGTTTAAACCTCTCATTATCTGAGTCGGTTTCAATTATCCAAGATGCTTGCCGTGGAGTTATGCAGCTTCACATTGCTCATGTCGCCTCTGATATTGGTGTTGTAACTATTAGTGCAGGTGTTGCATTTTGTACTGAAGCCACACACTCACCGGAAAAAATCATCGCTGCAGCAGATAAAGCACTTTATGAGGCTAAACACTCGGGTAGGAATTGTGTCAAAGCATACCGTGAAGAAGTAACCAACGAGATGACAAATCATAGTTAAATATTAACGTTGACGGTATTACACATTTCAACATTAGAGGAGCAATCTGCCCTGTAGATGTAAATAGTGAGAGCATGATTTGGCGTTGAATTTTTCACAAATAAATAGCTTGCATCTCTTGATCAATAAAATCAAAAACACGCCTCACTCTCAAACTAGTGCGTAATTCTTGGTGACATACTAGCCATACAGGCAGAGTCATGATTGGTCCCATGTTTGCAAAAGCTCGCTCTAATTTAGGCTCTCTATTGCTCATAATTTCAGGAAAAAATATCAGACCTTGGTTTTCTTTACAAAGCTCAAGCTGTAACAATTGAAATGGTGTAATAATTGAAAAATTTTTAGGGGATAATTGCCAACCTTGCTGGTTAAGAATTTTAGTGACCGAATCACTGCGATCAAAACCTATAATTTGAACATTTTTAAGCTCAGAAAAATCGCTGATCTTCGGTTGTGTTTTTAAATATTCAGTGGAGCCATACAGCCAAATAACTTCGTCTCCCACTTTTTTTGCAATCAAATCATTTTGTTTAGGCCGGAAGCTACGAATAGCAATATCCGCTTCACGCCGCTTTAAATCACTAGCCTCATTGGTCACGACAACATCAAGGTTTATTCCCGGCTCAATCTTTCTCAACTTTGAGATAAACTTCGGCATTATATATTTAGCCGTTAACTCCCCGACAGAGAGGGTAACTGTCCCTTCAATTTGTTGCGAATTTCCAGACGCAGCCAATGAAAAACCTAATGCTGCATTACCCATTTCACGGGCATACTCTAACAGGGCTAAACCACTATCAGTTAGGACTAAACGCTGGGCTACACGCTCAAACAACGTGACTTTTAACTGAGCTTCCAATGCATAGACTTGTCTACTTAACGTTGGCTGAGTTGAATTAAGCGCTTTCGCTGCCGCTGATAATGTGCCTTTTTCTGCAGTCACTAAAAAAGCACGAATATGATTCCAATCAAAATTTACCGAACACCAGTTCATACAAATATGTATACCTATAATGCAAAATAAGGGGTTTCATAAATTATATTGTATAGGCAAAATATTACCACATAAAAATATACGGATATCAAAAATGACAATGCTTGTCCTCGGAGCGAGTGGTAAAACAGGGCGGTTAGTTGTAAGCCAACTACTTAAAGAAAAACAAGTTGTGAGGGTTATAGTTAGGTCAGAAAAAAAGTTTTATGAAAGCTTACCTGAGAGTGTTATTCAAGATAATAATCTGATGATTACTGAAGCATCATTATTGGAGTTGCCTTCAGTATTATTAAATGATCTTATAAAAGATTGTCATGCTGTGATTTCATGCTTAGGTCATAATCTAACCATAAAGGGGATGTATGGACAGCCACGTCGTTTAGTCACCGAATCGGTTAAACAATTATGCCAACTAATAAATAGCGACACGCCAGCAAGTAAGCCTATAAAATTTATTCTAATGAATACGACTGGTAATCAAAATAAGCACATGGGAGAAAAAATATCCAAATCAGAAGAGATAGTGATGATCCTTCTACGGTTGCTTGTTCCCCCTCATTTAGATAATGAAAAAGCATCTCAATATTTGCAAGATAATTTTATCAAAGGTCAATCACGTATTGAGTGGGTTATCGTTCGTCCTGATAGCTTAACAGATGAGCGACTTGTCACTAATTATGAAATTCACGACAAGCCTATTCGCAGTGCTATCTTTGATGCAGGTATTACAAGCAGAATAAACGTAGCAAATTTTATATCTACGTTAGCGAGTAACGAGCAGGTTTTTAACCAGTGGAAATATAAAATGCCCGTAATTTACAATGCTGATATCTAGGTAAAGATGCTTGATAGACTTAATATCTAAATTTTTTTATTACATACTTTTCTTATAAATTAAACAACTGGTTGCGTTATGAAAATGAATTACTTTGTATTTGGGACTAATGATATGAAATCTGCGGTTAAATTCTATGATCAAATATTTGATGGCAGTGGGATAACAAAGCTACATAACGAGGGGCGTATGACTCTCTGGGGGGGTGAACAATTTATGTTCGCACTGGCAGAGCCATTTGATAAAAACGAAGCGACGCAAGGAAATGGTACGATGGTTGGTTTTAATGTTGCTTCACGTTTTGAAGTCGTACGCTTATATAATCATGCAATAAATATTGGTGGCAAAGATGAAGGAGCCCCTGGCGTTCGCTCTGGAAAATTTTCTGCATATGTTCGAGACTTAGATAACAACAAAATATGTTTCTTCGAATAAATATTATTTAATTGCTCCCCTTGAAATCACAAGTTACATATCATAATTTATGATTTATGATTTAGTGGATTCATATTTTGCTACCTTAAATAGGCCAGACCCTTATGAAAAATTCTCAAGTAACTTATATTTCGTTTGCATCTAAATTGATAAACATCACGACAGCAATAATATTTTCTTTGGTCATTACAGCTTGTGGTGGCGGGGGCTCAAACAGCACACCGACGCCTGATCCAATTATATCGGTATCAAAAAAACCCATAAATAAAATATCTCATGCTTATTTCATAGACCAAAATGGAGAAGAGAATAAGCTTGCAGGCGCTGTTACTATTTATACCACAGCTATTATTGAAAATGACTCAGAAAAAACAGAATCGGTATGGGTTTATTGGGCAGATGAACAAGGAGAAAAATATGGCGATGCATGGTTACAAACGCCTCTCAATAATGTTTATACACTTGAGATACCTAGTAATACCACAATACCTGAAAATATATCTGCTTTACTGTTATACCCAACAAACGCGATAGGCCAAGCAACAGAGGGAACATTAATAAAATTTCATGATTTTACTGGTAATGCAACATTAACGGGCTTAGGTGGAAATGAACTAAACACTTGGGAGTATGGTTTACAACGTCCAAAAATATCAATTATGCGTGTACCTCAGCAGAATGGCTTATGCATTTTTGATAATGGTTTAGTAAGCGTTATCAACATGAATAACATGAAACATGAAAATACAAGCGCAGATGCAGGAGGCCCTCAGGCCCAAGAAGTCGATGATGATGCTTATCCGCCCTATTCGTTTCTATGTGATGAACAGCCGATACATAATTCTGACCACATTACTGATGAAATAGGTGTTTGGACATACTCAACCATGAATGATGCAATGTTTTATGGAACCAGTGTTTATAATACTTTCGTAAAATATTTAGGAGAACCACCTTTAAATGAAAAGATTCGTTTAAGAGTACATTATGGCGACTTGATTGATAGCGATGCTTTTTGGGATGGGGCCTATGCTAACTTTACAGATGCCTACCCGCTATTTTACTCTACAGCATCTCTTGATATTATTGCGCATGAAGTAGCTCATGGTGTTTTAGGAAGAATTTCTCCGTTAAATATTTTTAAAGAAGAGATCAGTATTGATGCTAAAACATTACATGAAGCCTTTAGTGATATATCTGGCGTAATAGCAAAGTATGAATTTACAGGAAGCATTGATAACTGGACCCACGGTGAAGAAAGCCATGGTCCGACTCGTCAATTAAACAAAATTGAAACAGAAATAGGCGCTATCGCTAGCTTTTTAGATTATGACGATGCTGGTGATAATTACTATTTACGTACAGGTATGATCACTTACCCTTTTTATCTACTATCAGAAAAATGGGGGGTAGAGCTGACCTATAAAGTATATATCAATGCCGCCAAGCATTGCTGGCCAACAACGGTAACATTACCGCAAGCCGCGCGATGTATACAGCAGCAAGCAGTGAATATGGCATTGCCTGAAACAGAAGTCATCAGCGCATTTAAAGCGGTTAAAATACAGTTGTTTGAACAGGGTACACTAAGCCACTTTTTGGCGGAAACATTTAAACTCAATGTAAAGTTCGCTGATAATAGTCAAACAACAAGTCAAGTTACGCAATGGCTCTGGGATTTTGGCGATGGTCAGACCTCTAATGAACAAAACCCAGAACATAACTATACTGAGGCAGGTACTTATCAAGTTAAGTTAACAGTGATAGACCAAGCTATTAATCAAGAGCATAGCCAAGATAGTTTTGAACGCACGATAAATGTGACGGATCAATATTGTGAAATAAGATCTTTAGATACTGATAATAAGATAACCAATGTCATCATTAATAACACCGATATAAATTTTAATTCAACTAAAGCAGACTACACCCACACAACAGTAAACCTCAATGAAGACAAAAAACTAATTATTGACATATCTGGTGACACGCAATCTACTTTGAAATCAAACGGTTGGAAAGTTTGGATTGATCTCAATGATAACGGCATTTTTGGTGATCAAAATGAAGAACTTATTTTTAATGAAGTAACAGCAAAAGAACACCCCTATGCACTGCAAACTAGCATTGATTTATCTTTATTACCAAATGATGGCACTGCAAAACATATGAGAATTTCGGGGGATTACAGCGTAATCACGACACCTTGCGAATCTAATATTGGGGAGGCATTAGACTTAAGAATAAATTGGTGAAGTGAATGACACTATCTACAAATTTACCATGCATTTATCGCCCGTTTCTCTCTGTATCTAAAAAATTCAGAGAGAATACCAAGGAGAAAAACTGTCTTTTACCAACAGGTCTTACTTGGGTTAACAACACCAGCTTTAGTCTTGGATTGTTTTTGACCTGTTTGACTCAATGTCATTGTCCAGCAGGTTATATCACTATCTTGAGATTTCCCTACCACTGGTGTTGCAGATAAAGTAAAACAGCTATCTGTACAAGCAGTAACATCCATTGTTAATTTCAGGTATCAAAATAACATAACCTGTGTTCGCTATTTAAACTTTGAAGTATAAAAAAGCAACAAGTATATTAGGTTGATATTACAGTGATTTATGCTTCCAAACTAACCTCACAATAAAAATTCCGAGATCTACTTCACAAGACAACGCAAAAGCTTACTTTAGTCAGTTATCACTGCACATGGTATATATAACCATATGACTTATACTTAAATCATTTTATATATAAGTCAATGTACAATACTGTATAACAACCTCCACTTCCCATACAACTATAAATTTCACTTTTAAAGTTGAAACATATATATGAGTCACTATACAAACTTAATTTCCCAAATATCAACTGATACCAATGACATTAAATATGTGATCTAAATTTTGCGCAGGAAATAAAGCTTAATTCGAGGTGTAAGTTGACGTAAATGGTTACTCTCGTTGCGAACCTTGCAACGTAGAAGCAAGTTGTTTTAACCAGTAAAATAGATCAGCTATTTAGTGGGATTGGTATTATGTCTTCCGTGCAAAAAGCATCACCCGATACTCCCTTAGATGTTAGTAGCCTTAACTGCGGGATGTAGTTTAATGAGGAAACTTAAAGCAGTTTATACCTTTGGGCGCACATGAGATGCTCAAGAAAAATGGTTATCAGATACTTTGCAGCGGTTGCCGTTTGGTATAAGCAATATGAAGTATTAGGTTTTTATATTACCCCGACATTCAAGTAGTAACAGCCCACCAATGCCCTTTCAAATGCGTTCTCAGGCGTAGCTTGAGAAGATAAAATCAGTACAACAATAAAAATATACAATCTAATTATTAGGGGTATACTCAGTGGAAGTTCATAGGAGAAGTAAAAATGAGTAAACGTAACAAAGGGGTAAAAGTAACAACACTTAAGCCTCAACAGACACAAAAACAGGTAGAGCTTGGACGAGGTACTATCAACCATTGCGCAATAGCAGCCTTGGTAACCAGTAAAGTTTTTTCGATGCGAGTAGAAAAAGCGAAAAAAGGAAAAGGCTCATTCAATCGTAAAGCAAAACACGCAGGGAAAGAGTGTTATCAAATAGCCGCGTAAACTACTCGCTATTATCTGCTAACACTTTTAACGTTTATAAACCTTCAAAGGGCCCCATAACTGGAAGCCCTTTTAGTTACCAACCTCGCCTATTAAACAGTATCACTCAGCAACGCTGGCTTTATTTCACTATGTTTCACTAATAACAACGCCGTTTCATGCTGCGCATGCACATAAGAATTAATTGCCAAGTCAGATAACGCCCTCTTTTCATCTGACGTATTAACCTTCACAATTAAATTGGCTTGAGGATAATAATCGAGCACAGACTCACAAATAATCTGAATATTTCGAATCGAATTAACCGTTAAAATAATGCTAGAAGAGAGCTCGACCTTTAATGACTCTAATACCGGTTTCTTATCTAAATGACCAAAATATGCGTTATAACCATTTTTTCTCGCAAGCTGAACATGCTGGAGATTGTCAGAGATGATTAAGAATTTTTTATTTTTAATCGCTAATTCCTCTGCCACAATTCGTCCTAGGGTATCAAACCCACAAATAACAATATGTTGCTCAATTTTTACAGGGGTAATTTTATCCGCCTCAAAAAACTCAGTAACAAACAGTGCGGCTATTTTATAGATATTATTCACCATAAATGGTGTAATTATCATCGACAGCACCGTCACTAAAATGAGGAAACCACCGAGCTCCTGTGTAAGCAAATTTTGTGTGGTTGCCAACGCGAAAATAGCAAAAGAAAACTCGCCAACCTGACACAATGCCAACGCTGATTTTATCGAGTCACTTTTATTAGACTCTTTTCTTATTAGAAAATAAACCACTAATGCTTTCACCAACATAGCCGAAATTAATACTGCAGCAACAAGATGTAGATGGCTCAAGAAATAGATCACATCGATTTTAGTACCGATAGAGAAGAAAAACGCGCCTAAGAGTAGATCTTTATAGGAAGCGATATCTGACTCAACTTTCACATGAAAATGACTTTCAGCGATGATCATACCCGCAATAAAAGCGCCTAATGAGTAGGTAAACCCCATCTCATGAGCAAGCAGCGATGCCCCTAATACGATAGTCAGTACCGAGCCCAAAAACATCTCTTCCATCCTAGCGCTGCTAGAAAAATGTAATAACCACTCAATGATTTTTTTACCTAAAGTGAACATAAAAACGATCACCAAAATTGCGTAAGCACTTGTCTTTAAAAGCACATCACCAACCGACAGTCCCTCTTTTGCTAAAAACCCAATCAGTAACAAAATCGGAATAACCGCAAGATCCTGAAAAATTAAGATAGCAACAGACTTTTCACCATAGGGGGTAACGATATCTTTAGATTTTTTCAGATAAGTAACCACAATCGCAGTGGATGAAAGGCTAAAAGCGAGCGCAATAATAATAGAAGAGGTGATGTTGAGCTTGACCGCATAGAATGCAATCAGGAAAATAATGATTGAACTAACAACTACCTGTACAAAACCATTAATGAAGATGATTTTTCTGAGCCTTTTAAGCTTATTAAAAGACATCTCCAGGCCAATAGTAAACATTAAGAATACAATCCCAAATTCACCAATCAATTCCAGTGCACTGAGATCTGCTTTACCATTAAAATCAAACATATTACTGATAATCGTACCAGTGATAATGTACCCGACAATATGTGATATAGAAAATTTGGTGAGCACAATATTGATAATGCTGGCAATCGCTAACGAGATAGAAATAATAATAAGTATCGAATCCATTCTGTACCTTGTAATGAGCTTGGTTATGATGTTTAACAGGTTATACCTAACGCGTACCATAAGCTTTTTTTTAAAAAAACAAAAGATAAAACATAATCCTATTACTGTTTTCAACCCCATATAAAATAAGGCCTTAAAAAACTATATAGGGGGCCTTTTTGCATTTATGGTTTTTTAT
>Ga0316197_10000534_pt1 | contig 26513 bp, 24 predicted proteins | sample OudBiesiAoxic_MG_FD_204939 | JGI IMG/M metagenome (GOLD analysis project Ga0316197, IMG submission 204939) | Coastal sediment microbial communities from Oude Bieten Haven, Netherlands - site A oxic | ecosystem: Environmental > Aquatic > Marine > Coastal > Sediment | place: Netherlands... | reverse complement strand
AAAGCGCCGTCGAGCGGCTACTCGCCGCAGTGGCCCGCCGATGCCAGTGGACGCAGAGATGTTGAAGCATGGCGATCTGACGTTGCCCGCCATTGGGATGCGGACAAGGTCGACTGTGTTCTCGGGATCATCTACTACGAGTCCAAGGGCGATCCGACTGCGTCGAACGCCGGCCGCTATCTTGGCCTCCTGCAGCACTCCGCCAACTACTGGACAAGTCGGGCAAAGGGCGCCGGGTTCGTCGACGGCAACGGCCTCGTCGCAAGCCCGTTCAACGGCGAGGCGAACATCGCCGCCGGCTCATACCTCGCCGAGTACTACGAGAACATCGGCAAGGACTGGCGGTCCCCCTGGACCGTTTGGCCTAGCGTGTCTGCCTGCGCCGGCTGATATCCGCGGGTTACAATCCACGGCATGAACCAGCCACTCAAACAAGTCCTCCGTGTCGGAGGCGTCGTCATCGGCCTCGGAGCCGCCGTTTGGGCACTGCGAGACAAGCTGCTCCCCGCACCCGAGATTCCGGACGGACCCCCGCCGCGATTCCGGACGGTGCCTCCAAGCCCCGTCGGCGCGGACGACCTCACCGAGGTGAAGGGTGTTGGCCCTGTCTATGCGCAACGCCTCGTCGACGCCGGCATCACGTCCTTCGGGATGCTCGCGAACGCAGATGCTGCAGCGGTGGCAGGGGCAGCGAACGTGTCGGAATCGCAGGCCGAGTCGTGGATAGGACAAGCCGCCAACCATACGTGACGGGCGTCTCGCCCTACTTGGCACCGCCGGAGGATCTGGAGTCGCTTCTCGGTGACGAACCTTCGTTTCGCGCGTCCCAACTCCGCGAATGGCTCTATCAACATCCGGTGTTGGCGGCCGACGAGATGACGAATCTCCCGGCTGCGGTGCGCGATTCAATCGGCGACGACCTATGGCCGTTTGCCGTCGAAGTCGATCAGAGCGCCGACAACGGTAGAACCCGCAAATGGTTGTTCCGCGCCCCCGACGGAGCCGCGATCGAAGCCGTGCTGATGGGCTATCCGCGACGCACGACCCTGTGCATCTCATCCCAGGTCGGATGTTCAATGGGTTGCACATTCTGCGCCACCGGACAGTTCGGATTCGATCGGCACCTCGAGGCCGGCGAGATGGTCGCACAGGTCGCCTACGCCAACGCGTACCTGCGTCGGTTTCCGATCGACGGATGCCCCGACCGTGTGACCAACGTTGTGTACATGGGGATGGGTGAGCCGCTTGCCAACTACGAGCGCGTGAGGGAGTCGCTCCGGCGGCTCATTGATGTGGGCGGGATGTCGGCCCGATCAGTGACGGTGTCCACCGTCGGAGTTGTCCCCGGCATGCTGCGCCTGGCCGACGAGCCGTGGCCGGTCTACCTCGCCGTGAGCCTCCACGGAGCCGACGACGAGACGCGATCGCGCCTGGTTCCGTTGAACGATCGATATCCAATCGAGGCGGTGCTCACCGCAGCGGAGAAGTACTTCGCATCGAAGGGTCGTCGCATCTCAATCGAGTGGACACTCATCGACGGGGCGAACGACAGCGAGAGTCAAGCCCGACGTCTTGCCGCAATCGCCCGACGCCTGCGAGCGCACGTGAACGTCATTCCCCTCAACCCGACGCCGCTGAGTGCAGATCGGCCATCGTCCTCCGACCGAACCCGCGAATTCATGGAGGGCTTGCTGGCCAGCGGCACCAACGCCACGCTTCGGGAGACGCGTGGACAGGAGATCGACGCGGCGTGCGGTCAACTCCGACTGCGCCGAGCCACCGAGTAGCCTTCCCATCCGAGGAGGGGATACCGATGCGACTTGAATCTGGACAGCCGGTACCGAAATTCAGCGGTCTCGACCACGAAGGCAACAAGACGGCGAGCACCGACTTCGCCGATCGCCGCCTGGTCATCTTCTTCTATCCGAACGCCTTCACCCCCGGGTGCACCACCGAGGCCTGCGATTTCCGGGATCGATACCAGACATTCCAGGATGCCGGATACGCAATCGTCGGTGTGAGCCCGAACGACCCGGAAGAACTCGCACGCTTCCGGGAGGAATACGACCTCACGTTCCCCCTGATCTCAGATCCCGATCACTCGATCGCTGAGGCATTCGGCGCATGGGGTATCAAGAAGAACTACGGACGTGAATACGAGGGACTCATTCGCTCGACGATCGTCGTGGACGAACACGGAGCCGTCGAAGCAGCGTGGTACAACGTGAAGGCAACCGGGCATGCCGAACGCGTCGCCGGATCGGTGGTCGGCTGATGGGCGTTCGCACCGCACTCTTCCCGGTCGGCGGGATCGGAACTCGCTTCCTCCCGGCGACCAAAGCGGTTCCGAAGGAGATGCTGCCGGTCGTCGACAAGCCGCTGATCCAATACGCCGTGGAAGAGGCACGGGACGCCGGCATCGAGGAGTTCGTCTTCATCACCGGACGAGGAAAGACCGCAATTGAGGACCACTTCGACCGAGATATCGAACTGGAACGGTTCCTGACCGACCGAGGAGACGATGAGACGCTGGCCCTCACCAGGGTCGAGGGAACGGTCCCGGGCGGGATCGCATACGTACGGCAGGCGGAAGCCCTCGGACTTGGTCACGCCGTCTGGTGCGCGCGAAATCTGATCGGAGACCAACCATTCGCGGTTCTCCTTGCCGATGAGCTTCTCCGCAGCGATCGCTCCACGCTTGCCGAGCTGATCGAGGTTCACGAGGAAACCGGCGGCAACGTGATCTCGGTTGTGGAGGTTCCGGAGCAGGAAACCGGATCGTACGGGATCATCACACCCGGAGCGGTGGACGGTCGAGTGATCGAAGTCAAAGGGCTCGTCGAGAAGCCGGATCCGTCTGCCGCCCCGTCGCGCTACGCCGCCATCGGTCGGTACGTCCTCGAGCCGAAGGTCATGGATCTGCTCGCAAGGGGGCACAAGGGCGCGGGCGGCGAGATTCAGCTGACCGACGCACTCGCAGGCCTGATCGGCGGCGTTCCGTTCCACGCCGTCGTGTACAACGGTCAGCGCTACGACTGCGGGAACAAGCTTGGGTTCCTCGAGGCGAACGTTGCGTTGGCTCTTGAACGCGACGATCTCGGCGGAGACGTAGAGGCAACACTCCGCCGCCTCCTGGGGTAGGCGTCACGAACCCAGGGTTCTCCACCCCCTATACGGCGCCACCAGCCCGCGGAATGAAGGCGTCACGAACCCAGGGTTCTCCACCCCCTATACGGCGCCACCAGCCCGCGGAATGAAGGCAACGCCGTGCGTCCGCAGATCTGCGAGAATCGTCTGGAACCCCACGCTACGGAGGAAACGATGTCAAAGCTGACGGAACTCGGAGCTGCGGGTCAGAGCGTCTGGCTCGACTTCATCCGCCGCGACATGGTGACCAATGGCGAACTCGCCGCCCTCGTCGATGAAGGTGTCACGGGCGTCACGTCGAACCCGTCGATCTTCCAGGCTGCGATCGCCGGTTCCGATCTCTACGACGAAGACATCGCTGCCGCAGAAGGCGACCCGCTCGCCGTTTTTGAGTCCTTGGCCGTCGCCGACGTGCAGGGCGCCGCCGACGTGCTGCGCGGGGTGTACGACGCAACTGATGGATTCGACGGCTACGTGAGCCTCGAGGTCTCCCCCACCCTTGCCGACGACACCGAAGGAACGATCGCCGACGCCCATCGCCTCTGGAACCGCGTCCACCGTCCCAACCTCATGATCAAGGTCCCGGCGACTCCCGCAGGCATCGTCGCCATCGAGGCGCTCATCGCAGCCGGCATCAACGTCAACGCCACTCTCATGTTCAGCATGGCCGACTATGAAGCCGTGGCGATGGCCTACGTCCGCGGCGCCGAACGCACCGAGTATCCAGAACGTGTGGCCTCCGTTGCGTCGTTCTTCGTGAGCCGCGTCGACAACAAGATCGACCCCGCGCTCGATGCCGTTGGGACTGACGAAGCGCTTGCTCTCCGCGGGATAGCGGCGGTGGCGAACGCCAAGCTCGCGTACCGTCGGTACCAGGAGATCTTCGAAGGACCCCCATTCGCTGTCGCACGCGCCCGCGGCGCCAAACCCCAACGGACTCTCTGGGCATCGACATCGACGAAGAACCCGGCATACTCCGACGTGCTCTACATTGACGAACTCATCGGACCCAATACCGTCAACACCATCCCACCTGCGACTGTTGACGCGTTCCGCGACCACGGAACGATCGATGCAACCGCTTTGACGAGTGGCGTCGACGCAGCCGAGCAGCACTTCGAAACCCTCGGAGCCCTGGGAGTAGACGTCGACGCAATCACCGAAGAGCTCCAGGTCGAAGGCGTCGCCTCCTTCGCCGACGCATTCAACGGGCTGCTCGCCGCGATCGAAGCACAGCGAGGCGACTCGTGACTGTCGCGATTGAGATCGACGCGGGTGGCCTTCAACCGGCGATTGACGCTCGCCTGGCAGCATGGAGTGACGAGGCATTCGCATCTCGCCTCTGGGATCGAGACCCGACGCTGTGGTTCGACCCGCCACGAGAGGAGATCTCGAATCGACTTGGGTGGCTCAGCCCGGGCGGACGGGACGGTCTCGCACCGATTGAGGCGTTCGCCACCGAAGCGATCGCCGAAGGCCTCACCGACGTCGTGCTCCTCGGCATGGGCGGATCGAGTCTCGCTCCCGAGGTGTTCGCGTCCGTCTTCAGCGAAGGCGGCGGCCCGTCGCTGACCATTCTCGACTCAACCCACCCCGACTCGGTGAAACACGTCGCCGATGCCGTTGATCCATCGACAACGCTGTTCATCGTCGCATCGAAGTCGGGCACCACGCTGGAGACGCTCTCATTCTTCCGCTACCTGTGGAGCAGAGTGGGCGCGGTTGTTGACGACCCCGGCAGCCGATTCGTCGCCATAACCGATCCAGAGTCATCGCTGGCAGAGCTCGCAGAAGAGCGGGGCTTTCGGGCCGTGTTCCTGGCGCCCGCGGACGTGGGAGGTCGTTTCTCCGCACTAATCGAGTTCGGCCTTGTGCCGGCCACCCTGATCGGCGTGGACGTCGCCCGCCTTCTCGCCGCCACCGACGCCGCTGCCTTCGCCTGCGGGCCGGATGTTCCCGTTGGCCAGAATCCGGCTTTGCGCCTCGGAGCGGCTCTCGGCGAGTTCGCGTTGGTGGGTCGCGACAAAGTCGTGTTCGAGCCGCAACCGCGTTTCGCGGCGTTCCCGGCATGGATCGAGCAGCTCATCGCGGAGTCGCTCGGCAAGGACGGGAACGGAATCCTGCCCGTTGCCGACGGAACCTCAGCACCAGCCGCCGATCGGCTCCCGTTCGCAATCGGGATCGATGAGGCGGCATCAGCGCTGAAGCCGTCGATCACGATGAACCTGGAGGATGTCTACGACCTCGGCGCCGCGATGTACATCCTCGAGATGGCCACGGCCGCCGCAGGTGCCGTGCTTGGGGTCCATCCCTTCGACCAACCCGACGTTCAGCTCGCGAAATCCCTTGCCCACAAGGCAATGACCGAGGGACTCGACGGGTTCGATGTCCAGGAATGGTCCTTGGACTCGGCGGATATCACCGACCGACTCAAGACATTGCTCTCGTCTGCCGGTCCCGGCGGCTACGTTGCGCTCCAGGCGTATCTCGAGCCAACGCGGGTCACGGTCCAGCGGATGGATGCCATAGCCGAGGCAGTCGCCGAAGGCACCGGGGCTGTGGTGACGATCGGATACGGGCCACGTTTCCTTCACTCAACCGGCCAGTTCCACAAGGGCGGACCCGCCGGAGGGGTCTTCCTCCAAATCGTCGATCAGCATTCGGAGGATCTCGACGTGCCGGAAGCCGACTACACGTTTGGCCAACTGATCACCGCACAATCGTTGGGCGATCAGGCCGCCCTCAGAGATCGCGGTCGTCCGGTCGGCATGGTCAACCTCGGTGAGAGCGGGGCAGCGGATCTCCCCCGCCTCAAGGATGCAATCTCAGCCGCCATGGCCTAGGAGTGCCATGGCCTGCGCCTAGAACGGCAGTCCGAGCGACCGCGTCAGGAACTCCATGTATCCGGCCGCGTTGCGGCTCATGCTTGCATACTGGTCGAGGAAGTCCGGAGCTGTGGCTGTCTTGCGAGAGACCTTCGCCGAAGCGATGAAGTCCTTCCGTTTCAGATCCTCGATCAGCGGATGTTCAGCGTCGAATCCTCGGGGCGGGCGCTTCAGCGACTCCCCTTCCAGCGTGTAGGTCGCGGCGAAATCGAGATTGCGCGTCGCTTCCACCCACTCCGGAGTGCGATCCACGATGGCCTCGCGGATCGCGAGCGCCGAAGCGCCGTCGGGCCTCCAGATCCCAACGCCGACGAAACTCCCTGCCGGATCGAGATGGAGGTAGAACCCGGGAGCGTGTACGTCCTTGGCCGCTTCGTGCCGGAACTGGATCCCGAGGTGTGTCTTGTACGGCGTCTTGTCCTTGGAGAATCGAGTGTCTCGATAGATCCGGAACAGCGACCCGCCGACGGTTCGATCGTCGGCAGTGAAGTGTGGGCTGATCTCGTGCAGATACGGCTCAAAGTCGCGAATGAACTGGAGACCGGCGTCTCGCACGTAGAGGTCGTAGCGATCTCGGTTCTCAGCGAACCACTCTCGATCGTTGTTGTTGTCGAGGTCGGTCAGATACGTGAAGAGTGCCGGGCGAAACGAACGATTCGTGGATGACATGGCCACAACCTATCAACCCGAAGGGCGCGGTGGAAGGGGATCGACTCGCCGGCGTATCAGCCCGGCCGCCGAAGGTGGATCTCGATCTGTTGAGTCGTAATCAGACCGTCGCGTGCGATCTCTGCAAGCTGCGGGAGCACGGCCTCGATCTTCTCGCTCGTGTCGACGGCCTCGATTACGAGGGGAAGATCCTCCGAAAGACGGAGCACATGGGTCGTGTGGAGGATCGAGGACCCACCGTATCCGGCGACGCCGCGGATGACCGTCGCACCCGAGACCCCCGCCGATTGCAGGGCGTCGACGATCGCTTCCTCGAGCGGATGCCCGTCGTAGCGGTCGCTCTCGCAGAAGTACACCCGGAGTAGCCGGCCGTCGGAGATGGTCTCCATGGATTCCATGCTAGATCCATTGGCCGATCGCGAAGCCGATGGCGACGGCGGCGACACCCGCGACGAGTGGGACGACCAGGTTCTCCGCCGCCCTCCGCAGGCCGACTCGACCGCCAGACTCGGCGGCAAGAACCGACTCGACCATCCAGGTTGAGAATGTCGAGTACCCGCCGAGGAACCCGACACTTGCGGCCGTCACCAGCAGGTCTGGTACGTCCCGCCCGGTCACGAGTCCGAGCAGGAGACCGGCCGCGAACGCCCCAGTGATGTTGACGACGAGCGTGCCGACCGGGAACGTGGTTCGCCACATCAACTGAGCGATGCCGGAGACGCCGTACCGGGCGAGTGCGCCGAGGGCGCCGAATACCCCGACGACCACCCACGTCATTTCGATCCCCCAAACCGGACGCCGAGCAGCGCGGCCACGAACCCGGCACCGATCGACAACAGCGGATACGCGACCGCTACATCCCAGTCCCCGGCGCGGGCGAGTTCGAACACCTCTGCCGAGAACAGCGAGAAAGTGGTGAATGCGCCGAGCACTCCAACGCCGACGAACGGGATCAGGAACGGGGACGATCGCGACCGACCGGCATGCCGTGCCACGACGTATCCGAGGATGAGGGAGCCGATGATGTTCACGGCGAATGTCGCCCAGAGGACGTCGAAGTCGGTTCGCCCGACGACGTCGGCCACGAGGACGCGACCAACCGCACCGAGCGCACCGCCGGCCACTACCGCGAACCGTCGTCGGCCGGTGATCGACGTCGAGAGGTTCAGTCGGTCGGTCACGAAGAGCGGTGACGCTACCACCGGATTGCCGGTTCCCCCGATTGCCGCTCTCCCTACTGGACCGCCTGCCGTAGGAAGTAGCCAGGAGGCACCAGACCCGAGACCTGAGACACGAGACCCGAACCAGGACGCGATCGTCGTCTCCAGCGCCCCGGTGGAGACGGAGCAGCTGAGCAGTCTCGGATCTCAAGTCTCGAGTCTCAGGTCTCGGGTCTCTTCCTCCCTACTGTTCCGCGGGCGGGTCACATTCGCTTTCGCCGGTTGAGCTCTGAGCTGCGGCGCCCTCTTCGATGACGCTGGCAACCTTCGCCCGGATTCGCTTGACGTCGGGGATGGGGTGGTACTTGTGATCCCGCTCCGGGGCGTAGTACGGAGGATTGAACCCGACGGTCGCGATCTGGCTGAATTGGAGATCCGCGGCGGCACTCACCAGATCGGGGAGGAACGTGACCGGGATGTCAGTCACGACATAACTCTCGATGGCAGAGGCGATCGCCGGGAACGACCGGAGCAACGTCCACGGGTCCGACTCCGCTGCGACAGCTCGAAGCAGACAGCGCTGCCGGGCCATCCGGGCGTAGTCCGATGAGCCTTTGCGTGCCCGTGCGTACGCCAGTGCTTCGGTTCCCGACAAGTGATTCATGCCGGGCTGGACATCAACCGTCGCCCAAGGTTCGCCTTCCTCAGGTGGCGACACCTCGGACTGAAGGGGCTCCTTGACGTACACATCAACGCCCCCAACGGCTTCGACGAGCTCAACGAAGGCTTTCATGTCGACGAGCACGTAGTAGTCGATTTGGAGACCGGTCATGTGCTCCGCGACATCGCGCAGGGCAGCCATCCCCGGATCGACCTCGTTGGGGTATGAACTCGTCCAATTCCGCGTATACGGGTAGAGCGCGTTGATCTGCTCGGGGAAGCAGTGACAGGATGAGAACCCGGACGGGTCAGGCACGCCGTCGCCGTCCCGGTCGACCCACGTGGACGGATCGCTGCTTGGAGACAGCCGCCGTTCGAAATCGACGAACGCGTTCTGGAACCGGCGCGGCATGGGAATCTGCGCCATGTTCCGGGGAATCCCGAACAGGGCGGCCTCTCCGGTCTCGAGGTCCATCGTGGCCACCATGATGGTGTCCGTCCGCAACCCTCCCCTGCCCGGTCCGCTGTCGCCGCCGGCGAGGAGGAACGTCAATCGTTCGGGCGCCACACGCTCGTCGAACGGGAGGAACGGCGCCGGGGACGCGGGCGTGCTGATGTCCGGACGTGCGTCAATCGCTTCCGGATCACCGAGTCCCGGCCTGAAGATCAGGTTTCGCGTCGGGAGCCCCTCGGTCGTCGTCGTAGAAGGCGGCACTGTTGTGGTCGTTGAGACCGTCGCCGGGTCGGGAACGATATCGGCCTCAGGTGAGGGTGGTGCCAGGGTTGCGGGTACGTCGTTCTCTGCGCCGGCCGAAACGAAGACCCGGTCTATGAAGAGCGCACCCCTGAATCCATAGGCCCCGATCGCAACGTGAGGAATCACCACGAATGCCGCCAACACACCGAGCACCACCAATGACCACATGCCGGGGCTCGAGCCTCCCGCCACGCGATAGGCGTCGACAACAGCGAACAGGCGCCAGGCGAGAATCGCGATATTGACCCCAAGGGCGCTCCAGATCACCACCGGACGAACGGCGAGTTCCAGCACGCCAACCGCACCGTCGGAAGCAACGACCACCATGGCCGCGATGAGGATCAACAACGGCGCCGCAACAACGAGAGCCCGAAGGACACGCCCGGCATACAGCTGCCCTGCACCCGGTATCAGCGCCGAAAACAGGGCTGCAAGGCCTGGCCGGGCAGGCTCTTCTGTCGGGTTCATGGCTTGCTCAGCCTCCATGAGCCACAACCTATCTCGCGCAGCGAGAAATGGCGACACGTCAGACGCGTCGACGGGCCCCACGGGAGGAGTGTGGAGCCCGTCGATGAACGACATGCAGGACAGCAGGGTGGCAATGAGACGAGCAGGGCCAAGAGGGAGGAGTTGCCCGGATTGAGCTCCCAGACACGAGACACGAGACGGGCCTCATCTGCGCGAAGCAGGCCCCCAGGCCGTCCCTCCCGCCCCCACTTCGCGGTGGAGGGGAAAGGCCGCTAGATCCTGCACTCTGATTCTCCGGGCGCCTCTGTGAGCGTGGCGGGGTCGGCGGTCAGGATCTCTTGGACCTTGGCTCGGATGGCGGCCAGATCGGGGATCGGCTGGTTGCGGTGATTGGCCGTCGGGGCGTACTCCGGAGGGGTGAAGCCGACCGTCACGATGTCATCGAAGTCGAGCGCCGCCGTTTGGGCCACCAAGGTTGGCAGGTAATCGAGCGGGATATCGGTTCGCACAGACGATTTCACCGCTCGGGAGAGCGAAGCGAAGCGAGTCACGATCGTCACCGGATCCGCACTCGCGGCGACCGCCTTCAGCATGCACCGCTGACGGGTCATCCGAACGTAGTCGCTGCTCGTCTTCCGCTCTCGAACATAGGCGAGCGCCTGATGACCATTGAGTCTGCGCCACCCCGGACGGATATGCACTTCGATCCAGTCCTCGCCTTCCCGCGCGGGTGAGACCTCGGTGTTGACCGAGTTCGTGACGTAGACCCGGACGCCGCCGAGGGCATCAACAACCCGTACGAATCCGGACATGTTGACGAGTGCGTAGAAGTCGATCTCGATCCCAAGCAGCAACTCAATGCTGTCTCGCAACGTCGCCATCCCGGGGTCGACCTCATCGGGGTAGGTCTCGGTCCATCCGCGAGTGAACGGATAGATGGCGTTGATCTGATCTGGGAAGCAATGGCACGGGGCATACTGGTCGGCCACGCCGTCGCCGTTGTTGTCCGTCCATGCTCGCCGCACGTCCCATGGTGTGATCTGCTGTTCGAGGTCGATGAACGCGAGGTCGTACTCGGGCTTGAGCGGGACCTGAATCAGGTTGCGCGGGATGCTCATCAATGCGGCGCGACCAGTGGTCGTGTCAAGCGTGGCAACGATGATGGTGTCCGTGCGCAAACCGCCGCGCCCAGGACCTGCGTCACCGCCTGCGAGCAGAATCGTGATCCGGTTAACGCCCTCGGTGTCGACTGCGGGAACCAAGTCGATGGCAGGAACCGGATTGGAGATGATGTCGGGCCACGAGGCGATCGCGACCGGGTCTCCAACCCCGGACCGGAAGATCAGATTCCTCGTCGATCGCGGCGTGACGATGATCGGGGCCGCAACGAGAGCAGGATCGGGCACCTCGATGGGAACCGGTTCGCCGGGTGTCGACGGTGTCGTGCTCGGCGGCGGGTCCTCTTCGAAGACGGGTGTGGCTACGTCGCCGTCGACAAACACCGACTCGAGAAGGTCGATCGCTTCAAGATCGTATGCGACGAAGACCACATGAGGGGCGGCAACAGCCAGCAGCGTGACCGACAGAACGACAACGGCAATCCATCCGGGGTGTGTGCCGCCGCGAGCGACCTGGAAGGCATCAACCACAACGAAGCCGCGCCAGAGGAGAACCGCGAGATTGACGCCCAGGAGCGTCCACAACACCGAAGGCTGGACGAGGAGCTCAATGATTCGGATAGCACCCCGAGACCAGAACGCAGCCATCAATGCCACCAGTACCAGTGTCGGCAGGAACACGAGGATGGCCCGGCGAACACGGCCGCCGTACCACTGGCCGGCCCCGGGAACGACGGCGGAGAGGATCGCCGCGAGACCCGGCCTCTTTGATCTCCCTATGCTCGTGTCGCCCATAGCTACTCGCTCCGTCGCCCATCGATGAGGCATCGCGACAAACCACGGGGCGCCCGGTCCCCATGGGCAGTCGCCGACCAGGTCAGGCTAGCGAACCACCTCGATGCTGGGTCCCGGCGACGACAACTCGCGCGGAGCGCCCACGCACGATTTGCCGGCGGTAGCCTCACGGGTGTAGCCCAAGGGAGGCCGTGTGAAACTCGTCGAATGCGTCCCCAATTTCTCCGAGGGCCGAGACCACGACGTCATTGCTTTGATCACCGCAGAGATCGCGGGGGCGGACGGTGTGGAGCTCCTTGATGTCGATCCAGGTGCCGCCACCAACCGGACGGTTGTCACATTCGTCGGCACGCCGGAAGCGGCAGAGGAGGCCGCATTCCGGGCCATTGCGCGAGCATCCGAACTCATCGACATGTCTCAACACACCGGAGAACATCCACGGATGGGCGCAACCGACGTGTGCCCGTTCGTCCCGATCGAAGGCACAACGCTCGAGGACTGCGTTGAGATCGCCCGCCGTCTCGGAGCCCGGGTTGGCTCAGAACTGGGGATCCCGGTGTACCTCTACGAGTATGCAGGGCTCGACGGCCGTCGTTCGTTGGCCGACGCCCGCAGCGGCGAGTATGAGGGTCTCGCCGCGCGATCAGATGCACCGAACTTCGGGCCCGCCTTCAACGCGACCGCCGGTGCCACGGCGATCGGTGCTCGCCAGTTCCTCATCGCATACAACGTCAACCTCAACACAACCGATCGCAAACTCGCTCATCAGGTCGCGTCGGCCGTGCGAACGCTCGGCACGGCGACTCGTGACGCCGATGGGAAGATCATCAAGAACGAACAGGGCAAGACCGTGTTTGCCCCGGGTCGCTTTGAGGAGGTCAAGGGAGTCGGTTGGTACATCGACGAGTACGACCGGGCGCAGGTGTCGCTCAATCTCACCGACACCTCTGTTGCTCCCATGCACGAAGTCTTCGAAGCATGCCGGGAAGAGGCATCGCGCCGCGGCATGAGGGTGACCGGATCCGAGATCGTGGGGCTGGTCCCGCTCGAGGCGATGCTCGCCGCCGGCGACTACTTCCTGGAGGCTCAGGGCCGAACGACAGCCGTTCCTGAACGGGACCGAGTGAAGGCAGCGGTTGTGTCGCTCGGCCTCGACGAGATCACCCCGTTCGATCCGGCAGCGAAGATCGTGGAGTACCGGTTCCGAGGCGAACCGGTGGGGTTGGTCCACAAGACCCTCACCGAGTTCACCGATGAGCTCTCGAAGGACTCGCCCGCGCCCGGTGGTGGATCGGTGGCTGCACTCGCGGGTGCTCTCTCGGCATCGTTGTCATCGATGGTCGCATCGCTCACGTTTGCGAAGGTGGGGATGGAGGACAACAAGCCGGCGATGGAATCGGCGGGCCGCGACGCTCAGGCGTTGAAGGACTGGTTCCTGGCTGCCGTTGATCGAGACACCGACGCCTTCAATGCGGTGCTCGCTGCGATCCGCATGCCCAGGAAGACCGATGATGACCGCGCTGCACGCGAGGCAGCGATGGCTGGGGCCAACCTCGAAGCAACACTCGTTCCTCTCGGCGTGCTGGAACGCTGCGTCGAAGCACTCGAACTCGCGCTCGTCACCGCGATCGACGGCAACCCAAATTCAGTATCTGACGCCGGCGTCGCCGCAGCCTGCGCGGTCGCCGCAGCAGAAGGCGCATCGCTCAATGTTCGAATCAACCTGGACGGCCTCGAGGGCGATGTTTCGGAGATCGTCGAACGACAGGATGCCGCACTTGCGAAGGCCCGCGAGATGGGTGCCGCCGTATTGCGTATCGTCGACGAACGACTGTCGTAGGACGTCTCGCTGCTGGCGGCCCGCTACCAACCGAGGTGGACGCCGGCCGCGGTGACGAGGACGACCATCAAACCCACACCCATCTGCGTCCAGCCGATAACGCGCGCCTCCACCGGCGGCCGATTGAGCGAGACGGCTGCCACAACACCGACAAGCGCAATCGCCACAACCGCGAGCCCCGGGGCGATGTCCACGATCGCTGCGATGGCGACCACACCAATACACGCTGCCTGCACCGCGTAGATCGTTGACGCTCCCGTCGGTCGTCCCTTGAGGCCGCGAATCTGGCCTCGGACGAGAACGATTGCGGCGACATCGCGTGCTGCGAGTACGAGCCACAGGCCAAACGCCGGGCCGAGATCCCATCCGCTGCCGAGCGCAATCGCCGACACGGTGGCACCCATCGCTATTGATCCCGAGAGCTCGGGTATCAGGGCTCTGTTCTTGCTTTGTGCATCGGCGCGCAGTGCGACCAGAGCGAACGGGATCGCGACCAGAACCGGAATCCAGAACGGTCCTTCGGCGGTGAAGAACGCGCCGACCGTACCGGCGAGCGCCAGTCCGCCGTAGAGCAGAGCGAAGGCAAGAGCGATGCGGGACCGTGGGAGCCATCTTCTGCGCACGAGGTCGGTCGAGAGGATCTTGACGGGACGCCGTGCGAGGAAGATGCCAAGCGCAGCCACCGACAGCTCCCATGCGGCGGCGGACGGTGCCACCAGCAAGCCCAGGAGGATCGGTTCGAGTGTGAAACCCCATCCGCCATGCTCGGTCGGAAGAGCGATCGACCGGATACGCACTCGACTCGCCGACGCCGTTCGGTCAGACGGGGTTGCCGGGGATTCCGCTGCGTCGTTCACGCGGGAATGATACGAGACACGAGACCCGAGACCCGAGACCCGAGACACCAGACGCGCCTCATCTCCGCGATTCGGGCTCCCAGGCCGCCCCCTCCCTTTCCTCCCCTCAATCGATTCCTCCCCCGCTTCGATTCCTCCCCCTCAGGGGGAGGAATCCCAAGAGGTAGAGGATCAGAACCGCCAATCGCGGTGGTGACACAGCAGGACCGGGGTACCGTTACGGGGTTATGGCCACTGTGATCTCCCGTATCCGCTCGGCGCTCCGGGCGAGAGGGCACACCGCTTTCCTTGCTGCGTCACTCCTCCTTGGTGTGCTCGTCGGTATCGGCGCGGCCGTGCTCGTGTGGGCCATGGAGTTGGTGGGCCATACCGTGTCCGAAACCAACTCGTTCTTCGGGCTCGGGAAGTGGATCTTCTTGATCTCCATCCCACTTGGTCTCTTGGCAGCGTGGCTGCTGAATCGATGGCTCGGACCGGCTGTCTCTGGTGGTGGTGTCGCAGAGACGATGGTCGGGCTCAACCTCGAAGGCGGCTACTTGGCGACGCGCCTCGTCCCGTCGAAGATCATTGCCACGGCAGCCACTCTCGGCACGGGCGGTTCGGGTGGTCGAGAGGGCCCGATCGTTCTCATCGGCGGTGCCATCGGCTCCTCTCTCGCCCGATACACCCGCTTCGGCCTAGATCAGGTGAAAAGCCTCGTCGCGGCCGGCGCAGGCGCGGGCATCGGCGCGAGCTTCAACGCGCCGATCGCGGGCATGATGTTCGCGCTCGAGGTCATCCTGAGCTCATTCGCAATTCGCCATGTCAGCGCCATCGTCGTCACATCGGTTGCTGCGGCGGTCACGACCCACGCCCTGGTCGGTGAAGAGACGTTCCTTCGCTCGCCTGCCTACGAACTCAGCGATCCGCGCCAGCTGATCCTGTACGCCCTCCTTGCAGTGCTCGCGGTCCTTTTCGGCACACTCTTTCTTCGCATTCTCGACATCACCAGCGTGGCCCGCTTTACGTCACGGATCCCTCTGTGGGCGCTCCCTATCGTCATGGGTGTCTCCGTCGGGCTCATCGGACTTCTCTATCCCGAGACGCTTGGTACCGGCCAGCAGTTCCTCACGGAACTCCTCGCTCTGCGAAATCCCGGTGATTTCGTGTGGTGGGCCCTGTTCATCATTGCAGCGCTGAAGTCCGTCACGGCCGCCCTCACCCGCAAGGGTGGTGGTTCGGCTGGGGCCTTCATGCCCGCACTGGTGATCGGCGGCGCCGTCGGCGCAGGATTCGCCATCCTGATCGAACCCGTATGGACCTTCTCGCGTATCGATCCCGGAGCGTTTGCTCTCGTCGGCATGGCAGCGGCGCTCGCGGCAACAGCCCGGGCTCCCCTCACCGCCGTCATCCTGGTATTCGAGTTGACGGGAAGCTACGGCCTCGTCCTCCCACTCATGCTTGCCGCTGCTCTCGCCACGCTCATCGGAGACCGTATCCACCCTGAGTCGGCCTACACGATGAGCCTCACGCGCAAGGGCATCCGCCTTCCGAAATCCGAGGACATCGATCTCCTCGACACGGTGGACGTCGAAGAGGTGATGTCCGAAGTGGACGTTGTCGCCGGCCCCGGAATGACCATGGAAGAATTCGAAACGCTCCTCGACCGAACGCGTCACCACGGCATGCCCGTTGTACTGCATCGCGACCTCGTGGGTGTCATCAGCGTCACGGATCTCGAACGAGTGGCAGGACGTGAGGCTGAAGCGACCGTTGGCGAAGAGATGTCCGCGTACCCAATCACCGTAACCCCTGACCTTCCCGTCTCGGTGGCGCTGGCGCGAATGGCTTCGCTCGGGCTCGGCCGACTCCCGGTCGTTGCCGACGACGATCCACAAAGGCTCGTTGGGATGTTCCGTCGCGAGTCGGTGGTGCGGGCATACCACCACGCCCTCGGGCTGGCGACCGGGCGCGAACTCTACCGAGACCGCGTGAAGGTGAGAACACAGCCGGGGGCAGGGTTCTTCGAGTCGATGGTACAGCGCGGCACCCCGATCGTCGGATGGCAGGTGAAGGATGTGCATTGGCCGCCGGGGGCGATCCTCGTATCGATCCGTCGTGGCTCGTCCGTGCTGATCCCGCACGGAGAGACGGTGATCGAAGTCGGCGACACGATCACCGTCTTCGGCACGGGAGAATCGCGAGAGGAACTCGGCTTCCTGCTGGAGCCAACCCGCGACTCAACGGGCGAATGGCAGAGGCCGACGAACCCGGTCTGAGCCTCACGATTCTGCACCGCTCGAGTGATCAGATCGCGTCGGTGACCAATACGGCCCGCTCCTGCGAGATGAGCCCTGCAGGGATCGACGTGTCCCCAGCGACGAGTCGCTCCACCATCTCGGCCTTGTCGGCTCCGGCCACGATCCACACGATCAATCCGGCCCGGTCAAGCACCGGTCGAGTGAGAGTCATCCGCCGATTGCCTCGGTAGGTGTCCGTGATCGCCACAAGCTGATCTTCGATGAGGACAACGGGATCACGAGGTACAAGCGATGCCGTGTGGCCGTCGTCACCGAGACCGAGATGGACAACGTCGAGCGACGGTGGAAGCTCGGCTGCGTACCGACGGGCGGCGCCTTCGAGATCGGGCACATCAACCGGCATCGGATGGGCCCTTGCCGGCACTCGGTCGAGCAGCGTCTCATCGAGTCCGGTCAGGTTGCGTTCAGCGCTGCCCGGCGGAGCCACCCGCTCGTCGACCTGGAATACGTCGACTGCGGTCCACTGGATCGGAGCTTCGCTCAGTCGCTCGAACACGGGCCACGGCGTCCGACCGCCCGAAACGGCAATCGAGGCGCGACCGCCAAGCGCCAATCGGCTCTTGAGTTCCTGGACCATGACGTCGGCGGCAACGTGGGCGAGGTCGGGACCGGCTCTCAGAATGCGGATCATGATCTCCGGGGAGTTTGTCGGAACGGTACGGTGGACCCGTGCTCCTCTCCCCACAGCGTACCGAAGTAGCTGAAACGACAGCGGACCGGGGAATGATTGTGGAGCGCAGCGTGCTCAAGATCAAAGCGTCGAAAACACGGAGGTGGCAATGAGCGACGGCACCAGGCATCTCTTCGTCATCTTCGGCGGCACCGGCGATCTCGCTCGCCGCAAGCTGATCCCGTCGATCTACGCCCTGATCACCGAGACCGAGATCGGCGACAACTGCGTGATCCTCGGCGTCGGCTCCCGAAATATGGACGACGACGACTACCGGGCGTGGACTCGCGACGCGTTGAGAGACGCAGGACTGTCCGATGCGGACCTCGAATCGTGGCCGGACACGAACGTGTACTTCGAGCACCTCGACCGCGATGCAGATTCGCTCGATCACCTTGCCGAACGCATCGACGCGATCGAATCGGCGCACGATCTCACCGGCAACCGGGTGTTCTATCTCGCCGTTCCCCCATCCGTATTCCCGCGTACGATCGACCGCCTCGGCCGGGCGGGCCTCAACGAAAGCCCGGGGTGGACCCGACTCGTGATAGAAAAGCCGTTCGGCACCGACCTGGCGTCTGCTCACGAGTTGAACGATCTGGTACATCGCTGGTTCTCCGAACCCCAGGTCTATCGGATCGATCACTACCTCGGGAAGGAGACGGTTCAGAACGTCCTCACATTCCGATTCTCCAACCCGATGTTCGAGCACCTCTGGAATCGTGACCGAGTGGAGTCGGTCGAGATCACCGTTGCCGAGGATCTCGGAATCGGCGGACGGGCCGGCTACTACGAGACGGCCGGGGCCCTGCGCGACATGGTCCAGAATCACCTCACGCAAGTGTTGACGCTCGTAGCAATGGAGCCGCCGGTCTCGTTCGATGCTGAGCAGATCCGCAACGAGAAGGTGAAGGTCATCGAGGCGATCGCCCCCATCACGGCCGAGAACGTGGTCTTCGGCCAATACGACGCCGGGTTCGTCGCCGGCGAGCCGGTTCCTGCCTATCAGGACGAAGAGGGAGTCGACCCGGAATCTCACACGCCGACCTTTGTCGGCCTTCGCCTGTGGGTCGACACCTGGCGCTGGCAAGGAGTCCCGTTCTATCTCCGGACCGGGAAGCGCCTGCCGACACGGCTGACACAGATCGCCGTGACGTTTCTACCGCCACCACTCTGCATCTTCCACGGAGCTCGAGATGGATGCGATATGGCTCCGAACGTCCTCCTGATCACGCTGCAGCCGGACGAGGGGTTCACGTTGCGCTTCAGTGTGAAAGCGCCGGGAGAACCGTTGACCATCGAGTCCCAGGAGCTCCGCTTCAGCCACGACGACGTGTACGGCGCCTTGCCCGATGCCTACCAGGCGCTGATCCAGGATGTCATCGAGGGGGACCAGACGCTCTTCGTCCGGTCGGATGAGGCCGAGGCGTCATGGCGACTCTACGACCCCCTCCTCAACGACGCCCCCGAACTCCACCCCTATGCCGCCGGAACGTGGGGACCGGCCGTTCGCGACGGATCTCTCGCTCTCGGCGGCAAGTCCTGGACCGCCAACGACCCCGCCCCATAGGCATTGCGCCTTCCCGCTTGATTCCTCCCCCTCAGGGGGAGGTGGCAGCGGCGGAGCTCTACGCCTGCCGGACGCAACGGTTCCACGACTCGGATCATGCCAAAGACCCGGGCGGAGCCGCTGACGGTGGGGGGTCAAGGCGCTCCGGGATGGGAGCCGTTCAGACGCGTCGGCTCTTTGCGGGTCGCGGAACCGCTTGACCCCCTCCGCCGCCAGGCGGCGGCACCTTCCCCTGAGGGGGAGGAATCCGAGGAGGGGGAGGAACTGAAATAGGGGAACGGGCCGAAGACGGTGTCCTACACCAGCTGGACGATGTCTCCTTTGGCGAAGACTGGGGGGACTTCGAGGTCGAGGAATCTCGAGTAGAGCTCGGGAGGGACGCTGATGTCGGCGAGGTAGAGGTCACCCACGTTCTCTCCAACGTTCGGCTTACGCAGTCCTTCCTTTGGAAGGGCAAGCGTCATGGTCGCAGCGGCATCCACAGCGGGGTCAAACACAGCGCCAGTTGTTGTATCAATTCCAGACGGCGCGTCGAGCGACAGCACCGGCGCCGTCTGTTCGTTCGCCCAGCGGATCAGCGTTGCGGCTGCGTCGCGGGGTGCACCTCGGAGGCTGTACCCGATGAGCCCGTCGAGGACGACATCCGCCGTCGCGAGGTGTCCTGCATCATCGGCGCTGCCGATCGTGACACGCATGTTCCGCAGGGTGGCGAGCTGATCACGGGCGACCGGCGTTAGCGATTCGTCCCGCTTCGTGACGAGTGCGGTCACCTGAGCTCCGTAGTTGTGGAGGCGCCGGGCCGCCACAAGGACTCCCCCGCCATTGCCGCCGGTGCCGGCAAGGACCACAACGTGCCGGCCTCGTGGGTCGCCGTCGAGGAACCGTTCACGAGCAAGATGGCCGAGAGCGCGGCCGGCGTTCTCCATCATGCGGACGAGGTCGATGCCGTAGTCCTCGATCATTGCGCGGTCGACTTCGATCATCTGGTCGGTGGTGAGGTACGGGACTGCTGCTGCGGCAATCGTCGGAATCATCAGTGTCCTCTCAGTCATGGAGCGTAGGCGCTCGGCGGATCGCGAGTGAGGGGCCGCCGGCCGGCAGCCCCTCACATTCCTCACAGCGCGTCCTATCTAGCGGACGTTGGCGATCTCGCGGATTCGAATCGACTGGAAACGAACCACGTAGATGATCGTGGCCAGGCCGAGAGCAATGGAGAACAGGTAGAGCTGGATGGCAAAGCGGCGAGCCGCTTCGAGCCACAGATCCCTCTGCTCCCCGTCAACAAGTGACAGGTTCTCTGAGTTGATCTGGACACCGACCACGACGTGTCCGATGACGGCAGCCACCAGGATCATCATCGCCATGGCCATCAGCCCGATGAAAGCCCTTCCCGTTGCCGGCATCTTGAGGGTCTTAACTTCACTCCCGGCAGTCTGCTGCGTCCTCCCTCCCCCGACTCGGAACTCTCCGAGGATCCTGGCAATGGCGAAGGCGATGCCCGTGAAGACCATGGTGAACCCGAAGAACATCGCGACAATGCCGTAGTTGTTGAGCGAGGCGGCCAGGACGGCGTCACCGTCGGCGATGGCACTCGCTTTGGCGATCGCCAAGATCATCCCGAGAGCGAAGCCGACGAGGGACAGACCGAACGCGGGGGCCCAGAGTGTGCGTCCTGCCCTCTGGGGGACGTTGACGTCGAGCGCCTTCTCCGACGTGTGGGTGTTGAATGAGTGTGTTGCGGTGTTCATGGAGGACCCTTCCTATTTGCCCGCAGCGACGATGTCGCCGATGCGGGAGAACTGGAATCCGAGCGCCTTGACGATGGTCGCCAGCGCGAGGATGATTCCGGCAAGCAGCAGGCCGAGGCCCAACTCACGGAACGGTCCGAGCCACGACGACCACAATGTGTACCGGGCGAATGCCGACGCCCGCGACCACCATGCCAACGATCAAGGCAATGGCGCCGACACCAAGGCCGATCTTTCGGTGACCCGTCCCCTGAGGGGGAGGAATGGGCCCGCGGGTCGGCAATCAGATTCTCGCCGCTGCCTCGAGAGCCACAACAATCATCTCGTCGAGTGTCTGTTCGCGTTCGGTCGGGCTCAGGGCCTCGTCGCCGTCGATCATGTCGGTGATGGCGAGAATCGCTGCTGCGCGTACGCCGTGTTCGGCCGCAACGGCGAACAGCCCCGCAGCTTCCATCTCGACTGCGAGGATGCCCATTCTTCGCGCGAGTGCCGTGAAATCCGACCTGGGGTGATAGAACTGGTCTGAGCTGACGATGTTGCCGACCCGGACCGCAACCTGGCGTTCCTCGGCCGTCTCGACCAACAGCCGCGTCAGCCCGAAATCAGCAATCGCAGCGAAGTCGAAGCCGCCGAACCGGACCCGGTTGGTGTTCGAGTCGGTGGACGCACCCGCAGCGATCACGAGATCACGAATCACGAGGTCCCGCGCGATCCCACCCGCGCTCCCCACCCGCACGAGCGAAGTGACGGCGTACTCCCGTATCAACTCTGTCGTGTAGATCAACGTCGACGGAATCCCCATGCCCGTGCCCATCACCGACACCCGTCGTCCCTGGTACGTCCCCGTGTAGCCCTCCATATTTCGCACGGACGTGACCAGGGCAGCGTTGTCGAGGAACCGCTCGGCCACATAGCGGGCACGGAGCGGATCTCCCGGCAGGAGACAGACATCGGAGAAGTCACCCGGTACGGCGGAGACATGCGGTGTTGACATGAGTCCAGCCTATACGCCGCCCTACCGTCGGCGGCGTCCAGCCAGGGGCGTATGCTTGAAGGATAGGGACAAAAAGGACCACGATGCAGGAGTCCGTTCCAACACCAACGGTGCGACGCGAAGACCTCGGTCTGCCCGGATCGGTGGTCCCCACGGAGTATTGGCGCCTTCTCGACGACGGCCGTGTTCAGTGCGACCTCTGCCCGCGTGAATGCAAGCTCAGAGAAGGCCAGCGCGGCCTGTGCTACGTGCGGGCGCGAATCGACGACGAGATCGTCCTCACCACCTACGGACGGTCGAGCGGTTTCTGCGTCGATCCCATCGAGAAGAAGCCGCTGAACCACTTCTTTCCCGGGACGGCCGTGCTCTCGTTCGGGACGGCCGGGTGCAACCTGGCGTGCCGCTTCTGCCAAAACTGGGACATATCAAAGTCGCGGGAGTACGACGTGCTCGCCGACCAGGCGACACCGGAGAAGGTGGCCCGTGTCGCCGAGGACCTTGCCTGCCGGAGTGTGGCGTTCACCTACAACGACCCCGTGATCTTTCACGAGTATGCGATTGACGTCGCCGAAGCCGCGCGGGAACGCGACATCCGAACCGTCGCCGTCACCGCCGGATACGTGAAGCCCAAACCGATGCGGGAGTTCTACGCCCACATGGACGCGGCGAACATCGACCTCAAGGCATTCACCGAGGACTTCTACCATCGCACGTGTGCAGGCGCACTCGCCCCCGTGCTTGAAACACTGGAGTACGTGAGGCACGAGACGGATGTGTGGCTCGAGATCACAACGCTGCTCATCCCCGGAATGAACGATTCAGCCGAGGAGATCGAAGCGATGACGAAGTGGGTCGTCGCAAATCTCGGAGACGACGTCCCTCACCATTTCACGGCCTTCCATCCGGACTTCAAGATGCGGAATCTGCCCCCGACACCGCCATCGAGCCTCGACCGTGCCCGCACGATCGCGATGGAGAACGGCGAGCGCTACGTCTACACCGGCAACGTGCGCGACGCCGCAGGGCAGACGACGTATTGCCACAGCTGCGGCACCGTGCTGATCGAACGAGATTGGTACCGGCTCGGCCGTTGGGGTCTCGACGGCGCAGGGCGGTGCGCCTCGTGCGGGACTCCGTGCCCCGGCGTGTTCGAGGCGAAGGCGGGAACGTGGGGAGCCCGCCGTCAGCCGGTCCGCCTGGCGGACTGGGCCTAGGCACCGATGGCAAAGGTTCCGTAGCCCACGACGCGATCGGGCGGTCCCGCGGTATCCGACGAATTTCTGAGATCGAGGAGCTGCACCCGGTAACCGTTGCGTTTCGCCAAATACAACGCTGCCTGCACACCGGTTCGCCCGCACGCGGACTCGCGGGTCAACGCGCCCGGATCGAGCCGATCAATCGACGCAGCGGTCTCAGCGTCGAGACGCCGAGCGGTGGTTGAGTCGTGATAGTGCGATAGGTCCGAAGAAACGAGCAGCAGCGTCTCGTCGTCGAGGATGGATTCGACGGCGTCGGCAGCACCAACCGGGTGAACGTCGCCGGTGAGGAGTGGAACCACGGGTATCCCGGGGGCAACTACCTGAAGGAAGGGGAGTTGCACTTCGAGTGAGTGTTCGCGTTCGTGAGCCTCTGTGGACTTCGTGACGAGCGGATTGCCCGCCACCTGCGCGACGGCGTCCTCGTCAACCGCGACCGTCCCAAGCGGCGTCTCGAGCAGTTCGGCTTTCGGAAGTGCCAGTCCGGTGAACCACACGTAGTGGGACGGGCCGAACATGACGATCCTTCGCATGTTGCCCATCGCTTCGACCAGCTGGTAGCCGGTCGCCGCAACCGGACCGGAGTAGACGTAGCCGGCATGGGGCACGATCAGTATCCGCGGCAGGAAGTCCAGGTCGATCGGCTGGGCGCCGGCAAGGTAGCCCCGCACGTCGGCCTCGAGGCGGACCGGATCTGCCGGGTAGAACGCACCGGCCACGGCCGGTGGGCGGACGGTCGGACGCATGGTGCTCCTCAGGAGACTGCATCCACGGTATGCCGCCCGGGCGGTGGCGTCCATGGACTTCCGGCCCTTCACCGCGAGACCGTCTGCGTCTACGTTGACGAGGTGACAACTGAGGAAGATCCGTACATCGGCGTGGCCCGGTCCGCGATCCGCCACTACCTCGCCACGGGCGAGGTAGCTGATCCGCCATCGCTGCCGGGTGATCCACCGCCGAGCGGCGTCTTCGTCTCGCTCCATGAGCCCGCCGCACCCGGCCAGGTGGAAGGTCCTCTCCGTGGCTGCATCGGCACGATCCAACCGCGTGAACCATCGGTACGCCGCGAGATTGCCCGCTCGGCCGTTGCTGCGGCGGTCTCCGACCCCCGCTTCCCTCCCCTGCAACCGGGCGAAGTCGACGGACTCGACGTGACCGTGTATCTCCTCGATGCAGCTGAGCCCATCGACAGTCCCGATCAGCTCGACCCAGCGCGGTACGGCGTGATCGTCGATGGACCCGGAGGGCGCTCCGGACTCCTGCTCCCAGCGATACCGGGGATCACCACGGTCGAGCAACAGGTCGACATCGCCATGCGCAAGGCCGGCCTCTCCCCCGCCGATCCGGTCCGGCTCTCTCGTTTCGCCGCCCGGATCATCCACTGAACGGACGGTTGGCGGAGTCATGTACGCTCCAGTCGGCGGAGGGGCACACCCATGACGGCAGCGGTTCTGGACGAAGGCGACGAGGCGATGGGCGCACGATCCCGATGATGCGTCACGCGTGGTCGCGCCGGTTGATCACGATCCCCGTCGTGTACTTGGCATTCATCGCCCTGACGATGATGCTCCCGGCGGTACTGGTGGCGGGAGCCGGCATCGACGCCATCCGCTGGCTTGTATCCCGCACGCCGGCAATGGCCCTTCGCATGACCGCTTTCGGATGGGTGTACTTGCTCGGAGAGGCGTGGGCGATTCCGACCCTGGCCGTCACCGGCTTGCTCCCAAAGAGCCGGTCCATTCCCCTTACCTACCGTCTCCAGATGGTCTGGCTCAACTGGAACCTCAACACGGTCCGGTTCGTGTTCCGGATGACCTTCACTGCCGACGGCACAGCCGAGATCCCACCCCCGCCGATTCTGGTTGTCTCCAGACACGCGTCGCTGATCGACACATTGCTGCCTGGGCGTTGCGTGACCCAGCCGTTCGGGATCCCACTGCGGTACGTTCTGAAGAAGGAACTGCTCGTCGACCCAGCCCTCGATATCGCCGGCAATCGCCTTCCGAATGTGTTCGTCGACCGTGGCGGAGACACCGAGCGTGAACTCCGGGCCGTTCGTGATCTGGCGACGACCATGCCCGACGGCGAGGGTCTCCTCATCTATCCGGAGGGAACCCGCTACTCCGAAGCGAAGCGCATCAAGTTCACCGACAAGGTGGCGCAGCGTGACAGTGCGGTCGGTGAACTCGCAGCGGGATACCAGCGCGTCCTGCCTCCTCGACCCGCCGGGACCCTCGCCATGCTCGACGCTCGGCCGCTCGATGTTGTGGTGATGGCCCACCGCGGGCTCGAGGGTTTCGCCGAGATCCGAGACATCTGGTCGGGCGGGTTGGTCGGCTCGGACGTTCAGATCCGCTTCTGGCGGATTCCCCATGCCGAGATCCCTCATGATGCCGGTGACCGCAGGGTGTGGCTCTTCACAACCTGGGCCGACGTCGACACATGGGTCACCGCCGACGGCGAACAAAGCGGCTGATCCGTCCGTTGCCTACGCTCAGCGCCGGGAGGAGCCTGGATGGGCGATTCGATGCCGAAAACAGTGGGATCCGGACGCCGTCGCAACGCGGCAGTCGCCTGGGGGCTCGTTGCCGTTCAAGCCGCACTCATCATCGGGATTCTCCTTGTTCCTGTTGGTGATGCTTGGCCCCTCCCACCGGTCGTGGCGGCAGCGTCAACGGCCCTGACGTGGGCCGGCATCGGTCTGCTGGTCTGGGCGATCGCCGTGTTCGGGCGGGGTGTGACCCCGTCGCCACTGCCGTCGCAGAAGGCACAACTCCGAACGCGCGGCCCGTATCGCTGGATCCGACACCCGATGTACACCGGCGTGATCATGCTGATGACGGGGGCAATGCTCGATCGAAGGAGCTGGCTCGCCGCGGCCCTGTGGGTCATCCTCGTCGGATTCCTCGTCGTCAAGGCGCGGTGGGAGGAGCAGCGGCTTGTGGAGACGTACCCCGACTATGCAGAATATCGGGAGACGGTGTCGGCGTTCGTTCCAACTCCCGGGCGCACGCCGAGTTGAGTCATGACCAGGAGGAGCAGAAGGATGGAGTCGCCATGATCGGTCAGACTCCCTGACCATTCGATCCGGTCGCCGTCGGTCGGAATCAGATTTGCTTCTTCTTGTCCCCTCACCAAGTGGGGGGAAGCGGATTCGCCCCCGCGAATCCGCAGGGGGGTTGATCCGCTGAGATATGACGTCTCGGCCGCGCCGTCGGTCAGGCGTTCGCTACCTCCATGCTCTGCTCGTCGGAGGCATGGGCTTCCGGGCTGAACGCAAATCGGCCGAGGATCACAATGAACACCAGGGGAAGGAACGCCGCCGTGGTCACCTGTGTGATCGTGACGGCGCCCGTGGCCAAGTACGAGATCGTTCCGACCCAGTCGATAGCCTGGATTCCGATCATCGCTTGGATCCACGCCAGGTGCCGGCGCGGGTCGCGAGAGGCGAGGAACATGCCGAACGCAAAGCCGAGGAATCGCGCCCCCAGCATGGCGAACTGCCAATTCACCCAGTCCGGGGCCTCCTCCAGGCCCATGGTCGACGCGAACAGACCCGGGACCAGGAACACGATGCCGAGCACGAGTTGCACGACGCCGATGATCAACAGGGTTGGTT
>Ga0316197_10000533_pt1 | contig 26559 bp, 22 predicted proteins | sample OudBiesiAoxic_MG_FD_204939 | JGI IMG/M metagenome (GOLD analysis project Ga0316197, IMG submission 204939) | Coastal sediment microbial communities from Oude Bieten Haven, Netherlands - site A oxic | ecosystem: Environmental > Aquatic > Marine > Coastal > Sediment | place: Netherlands... | reverse complement strand
CAATCAGTCAGGCAGAACTTGCTGGTCGTCTTGACGTCACCCAGGGGGCGATCTCCAAGCTGGAGCATTCCGAAGACGTTCGCGTTTCCACGCTTCGCCAGTACCTCGAAGCGCTCGGTGCACGCCTCGAACTCGTCGCAGTGTTCGACGACGACGATCGACGAGTTCCTGTGCATCTCGGCAAAGACTCCGCCGCTTGAAACATCTACGTCCAGTTCGGACGCGATAAACGCGACACGCTCCCCCAGTACTGCCGTGACTGCGAGGTCCGCTTTGCCTGCCACGGTGCTTGCCCCAAGAACCGGTTCACCACCACCCCCGACGGCGAGCCGGGCCTGAACTACCTGTACGCCGGCTACAAGCACTTCTTCAACCACATCGACGAACCGATGAACATCATGTGCGAGTTGCTCCAGCAGGGCCGAGCGCCCGCCGATCTCGCGCAGGTGCTCGCCGGACACGAGGCGGCCCGGTTCGCCGGCGTCGGCCGCAACTCACGTGGGCGCGTTGGTCTCCTGGAACGCCTGTTCCAGCGCTCCGTCGGTGTCAGCCACGTTGTTGGTGACGACCTTGCTGGCGGCATTGCCAAGCAGAGCGCCGACGTCGGAACCTTTCGGGTTGACGGCCACGACGACCATCCCGTAGTCGCCGTTGTCGAGCAGCTCGCCGATCTCGCGGCAGTCATCCTTCGGGATGTTGTGCCAATAGTGGCCGACGAGCCCACCCGTACCTGCCGTAAGACCGACCCCCACTGGTCCCATTATCACCAGTGACGCAGCGCCGATGATTCCGGCACCCCATGCATCGTGTTTGGCGGTTGTGTCATGACGATCGATGTGCAGCTTGCCCTTGCATCACGTTCGCGGGTGTCTCGATGGACCTCAGCGCCCCCCTTCTGGCGCTGGTCCGTCGTCTCGGGGCGGAGGAGAATGACCCCTACACAGCAACCGGTGAGGCAACTCTCACCGAGCAGTCCCGGGATCGAATCGCGAGCTCGGGGCCGCCAAGTCAGAGGAGACCAGATCATGAGCGAAAACGAGATCTTCATCGGGCTGGCGACGATCATCGTGTTCGGCGTCGGCGCGCAGTGGATCGGGCGACGCACCGGCGTCCCGTCACTGCTGATCCTGCTCCCCGCCGGCCTCTTGGCAGGGGACGTCCTCGGCTGGGTGGAGCCCGACAAGCTCTTCGGGGACACGCTCAACCCGCTCGTGACGCTGCTGGTGAGCCTGCTGTTGTTCCAGAGCGGGATTCAACTCCGGCTCGCTGACCTCCCCGGCGAGGCGCGCAGCCCGGTCGTGCGACTGGTGACCATCGGGTTGGCGATCACGTTCGCCGGGGCTTCGGCCGCGGTGGCGATCGCGCTCGACGTTCCCACCGAGCTCGCGTTCATGACCGGCGCCATCATCGTGGTCTCCGGCCCCACGGTCGTCGGACCGTTGCTGAACGTGGTTCGGCCACGCGATCCAACGGGTGCGGTGCTGAATTGGGAGGGAACCATTCTCGATCCGGTCGGTGCCATCCTCGGCGTGGTCGTGCTGAACCTCGTGCTGGCCTCGGACCGGGGTGGGGTTCATCCCGCACTCCAGATGTTCGCTCGATTGGGACTCGGCATCGCGGTCGGCCTCGTTGCGGCCGCTCTCCTGGTCTTCGTCATGTCGAAGTTCCTCGTGACCGACGACATGGAGGCGGCCGTGGCCCTCCTGTTCGCCGCCGGAGCCTTCGCCGTTGCCGATGTGGTGCTGTCGGAGGCGGGGCTCTTCGCCACCGTGACCATGGGCTTCGTGGCCGCCAACCAACGGGTGGTCTCCACCCGACGTATCACCGGTTTCGGTGAGACGCTCGAGGTGCTGATCATCGGCACGTTGTTCATCCTGTTGGGTGCGCTGGTGAAGATCGACGACCTGGTCGACTACGCGGGGCAGATCGCGGTGCTGGTGGCCTTGCTCGTGTTGGTGGTCCGACCGCTCACGGCCGCCGTCTCGCTGGCGAAGACATCGCTGACCGGGCGCGACCGGGCGCTCGTCGCCTGGATGGACCCGCGGGGGATCGTGGCCGCGGCCACCGCCACCGCGTTCGCCGCGACCTTGAGCGATGCCGGCTACGACACCGACTACCTGTTGCCGGTCACCTTCGGTGTGATCCTGGGGACCGGGCTGATCTACGGGTTGACCGCGAAACCGGTTGCGGGTCTCCTCGGTGTGGCCCAACCACCTCCGCAGGGAATTGGTCTCCTGGGTGACGATCCCTGGCTCCTCCCGTTCGGTCGTTGCCTTTCCGAGGCGGGGGCCGATGTGCTGCTCCTGACGACCGAGCCGGTGGATCTCGGTGACGTTTCGTTGGGCGACGCGACGGGGACCCTCGCGGCCGCTTCGTTGAGAGAGGGGATCGACGACGTGGGCCAAGCGGCTCGCGATGCGTCGCTGTACCAGGCGATTGTGTCCGTCGACCCGGACTCGGCGTTGACCCTGCTCGAGTCACACCTGATCGAGGAGCTCGGCCGCCGCCATGTCGGCCGGGTGCCGAGGGCGCTCCCGGCAGGCGTGGCGACCGCATCGCCGCTGAGGCGGAGCGCTCAGGCGCTCGGGGGCCACGTGACTCGGGCCGACCTCGCCGACGCGTTCGACAAGGGGGCAGCGATCCAGATCGTGACAAGACCGCTCCCTCCTGATAGCCGGTTGCTGGCTTCGGTGAGCGCCGACGGCTCCGTCGATCTCAGCGAAAAGCGCGGCACGGACGACCCAAACGACGCGCTCATCGCCCTCGTTCCGGGCACCCGCTGATCATTCCTCTGAGAACCATGCTGTGCGGCGCTTCGGGGCGCGACCACCGTTCCGCCCGGCTCGGCGACAGCGACGATGAGAGTGTTGACAGCCGAACCGGCTCGGGCCCGTGTCGAGGCATCAGCCGGAGCCGCCCGCGATCTCACCCAGATCGCCGATCGGGCCTCTCCATCGTCCACCGCTTGTGACCACCCCAGGGCTGGACGAATCGCAGTTCTGCGCCGAGGCTGTTGATGAGGGCGCGACAGGTCCCGGCGGCGAGGAACGGGTGTTGCCCGAGATCGACTCGTGCTTGATCGTCGAGTGGGAGTTCGACGTCGGTGAGGAGGCGGGCAACAACGCCTTCATGGATGCACGAGACGCGGTGACTGCGGACGGTGAACAGGTCGAGCCGCTCACCACGAGAGCTGATCCAGCCGCCCTCTTTCTCGAGCTGATCGAAGGCACCGTGAGACGACTCCAGGCGACGCTCGGGACCGCGATCGGCCGACGCTCAGGTCTCCCGGATAATGAGCGATCGCACTGTCACCAAACTGACCGCTGGGTCTAACCAGGTCTGCGAGACTCTCCGCCATGCAGGATCGACCGGGGGGGACCGTGACGTTTCTGTTCACGGACATCGAAGGGTCGACCGCTCGCTGGGAGTCGAATGCCGAGTCGATGCGTACAGCGCTCGCCGAGCACGACGAGGTGCTGCGGGCCGCGATCGAGTCACGGAATGGGTGGGTGTTCAAGCACACGGGGGACGGAGTCTGTGCGGCGTTCGCCACCCCGGGTGCCGCGGTGGATGCTGCGATCGGCGCCCAGCACGAGCTTGGATTGCCGGTGCGAATGGGCATCGCAACAGGTGAGGCCGAGCCGCGTGGTGATGACTATTTCGGTCCGGTGCTGAACCGGGTTGCACGGGTGATGGCGGCAGGTCACGGCGGACAGATTCTGATGGCAGAATCGACGTCGGCGTTGGTCGACGATGTCGACGTACTGGATCTCGGTGAGCGTCGGCTTCGTGATCTGTCGGGTCCGCAGCACCTGTTCCAGGTTGTGGCGCCAGGTCTCGCCTTCGAGTTCGCGCCGTTGCGGACGTTGGATTCGATACCTGGGAATCTGCCGGTGCAGGCGACGAGTTTCGTGGGCCGCGACCGCGAGGTGGCGGAGGTCGCCGAGTCCGTGCGGGAACACCGATTGGTGACATTGAGCGGTGTCGGCGGCGTTGGCAAGACCCGTTTGGCATTGCAGGTCGCAGCGGAACTGGCCGCGGAGTTCACCGACGGCGTGTGGCTGGTGGAGTTGGCGGAGGTGGGTGACCCCGCGGCGGTTCCTGATGCGGTGGCTGCGGCATTGGGTCTCAGGCCGCAACCGGGGATGTCGATCACAGAGAGCGTGACGCAGAGTCTGGCGGACCGTCGCGCGCTGATGGTGTTCGACAACTGCGAGCACGTCCTCGACGCGGCGGCCGACCTGCTGGAATCGGTGCTGTCGGCATCGTCGGTGGTGAAGGTGTTGGCCACCAGTCGAGAGGGGACGCGCCTCCCGGGTGAGCACGTGTGGTCGGTGCCGTCGCTTGAAGTAGGGGCCGGGTTGGGGTCCGAGGCCGTTGGGCTGTTTGCCGACCGGGCGCTGGCTGTCGACGCGGGGTTCACGTTGTCCGGCGAGGCTGACGTGACCGCAGTATTGGAGATCTGTGAGCGACTTGACGGGATCGCCCTGGCGATCGAGTTGGCGGCAGCCCGGATGGGGTCGATGACCCCGTCGGAGGTACGCGATCGATTGGGCGACCGGTTCCGCCTCCTGGCCGGCGGTCGGCGGGGGTTGGAGCGGCACCAGACACTGCGACATGCTGTGCAATGGTCGTACGAGCTGCTCGATGACGACGAACGCCTCGTGTTGAACCGCTGCGCGGTCTTCGCCGGTGGGTTCGACCTGCCCGCGGCCATTGAGGTCGCGGGCGCAGGCGACATCGACGAGTACCAGACGCTGGATCTGCTCGATTCACTGGTCCGCAAGTCGCTCCTGACCGTTGGCCGCGAACAGGCTCACACCCGCTACGCGATGCTCGAGACGATCCGCCAGTTCGCCGAAGAACAACTTGCAGCCGTCAGTGCGGGGTCAACCGTTCGTGACCATCATGCCCGATACCTGGCTTCCGGTGCCGAGGTCAACATGGAGCGGTGGGCGAGCTCCGACCAGCGAGGGGCGTACGAGTGGTACGAGTCGGAACTGTCCAACCTCCGCGCCGCATTCCGATGGGCTGCCGACAGCGGCGACATCGATTCAGCGGCAACCATCGCCGGGAAGGTCGCCTATCTCGCGGCGTACTACCACTCGTTCGAGCCGGCCGGATGGTGTGTGGAACTCCTCGATGCATCCGATATCGGCGAACACCGGCTGCTCAGGTGGCTGTACATGGGTGCCTCGCAGCGCGGATTTCTCGATAGGCCCGATGAGGCCGTGAGATACAGCGAAACAGGGTTGGCACTGCCGACCGACGGCTTCGAGGACGTCGCGCACGAACTGGAAAGGGTGTCCCTCGGTATCGCGATGATGTTTGCCGGCGACCCGGGGGGATGGCTGGCCATTGCACGCGAGATCAGCACGAGCCCGAACGACGACCTTGCATTGGGTCCGATCAGCGTGGTCTGGATGCTGCCGATGCTCGGTGATTTCGACGAGGCGACGAGCCTTGCCGCCGAAATGCTTCAGCGTGCCAAGGCCACCGAGAGTCCATTTTCGATCTCCTACGCTCATGCTGCCTACGGCAGAGCGTTCGCGAAAGTGGACCCAGAGCGGGCATTGGAGGCGCTTCGCACAGCGATACAGATTGCACATGTGAGCCGGAATCGGATGTTCGAGGCCGTGTTCAAGCGCGAGCTTGCTGGCCTCGAAGCAACCGATGGAAACGTCCAGGTCGCGCTCGACTCGCTCGACCACGTCATCGACGCTTTCCACCAGTTGGGTGACACCGCAAACCTCGCACCCACACTCGGGTACCTGGTCCTGCTGTTTCACCGCCTCGATCGGCACGTCGAGGCTGCAACCCTGTACGGCGCGATTCGCCAACATCCGGCATCGGCGATGGTCGCCGAACTCGGCCACACGGAAATCGAGCTCCGCAAGATCCTCGGGCCAGGGCCGTATGACGAGTGCGTTACCAGCGGCGCTGACAGGAACACCCGGCAGATCGTCAGCTACGCCCAAACGGAAATCCAAGTAGCGCTCGACGCGCTGCCAGACGCGGAGTAGCGATCTTGGGTAGGGCAGCCGAACTCGGCAGCAAGAGCATCGCCATGCTGGAGGCGCTCATCGCGGGTCATGAGCTGCAACAACAGGTCGTCACACTCGGCGGGCAGGCCGACCTCGCCACTTGTTCGAGGTCGTGGCCTCGCTCAGCCGACGTTGCGGTCGTGTCCTTCCCAAAACGGTGCCCTCAGCTCGCGCTTGAGCACCTTCATAGCGCCCGACAGCGGCAAGGGATCGTCACGGAAGTCGACACTCTTGGGCACCTTGTAGCCGGCGATCGACTCACGTGCGTAGGCGATGATCATTTCGGCCGTGACCTCTTGACCCGGAACCGGGACCACGATGGCGTGTACCGCCTCGCCCCAGCGCTCATCGGGAATCCCAATCACGGCGACCTGTGCCACGCCGGGGTGGGTGCTGATCGCATTCTCCACCTCGGCCGAGTAGACGTTCTCGCCGCCGGTGACGATCATGTCCTTGACCCGGTCGACCAGGAACAGGTACCCGTCGTCGTCGACCCGACCGGCGTCGCCGGTGCGGTACCAGCCGTCCACGAACGCTTCCTCGGTCGCCTCGGGCTTGTTCCAGTACTCCTGCATCCAGTTGCCGCCGCGGGCCCAGACCTCGCCGACCGCGCCACTCGGGACTTCGTTGCCGTCGTCGTCTCGAATCGAGATCGTCACACCCATGACCGGGCGGCCGACCGAACGCAACCGTGGGCTCCCGGGCACATGGTCCTCGGGCAACAGAAAGCTGAGCGTCGCCGAGCACTCGGTCATGCCGTAGCCCTGGATCAGTTCGAGGTCGGGCAGTTCAGACAGCAGCCGGTCGAGGATCGCGTCGGGCATCGGCGACGCGCCATAGGCGAGCTGGCGCATCGTGGCGAGACGTTCAGGCCGATAGGACTCGTGTGCGAACATCATGCCGATCATTGTCGGCACCATGATCGACATCGTCACACCCTCGGCCTCGATCACGTCGAGCACGGCACCGGGGTCGAACATCGGGATCGAGACGTGGACTCCGCCGATCGGGATGATGCCCATCATGCCGCCGGTGCTGGCGCCGTGGAACATGGGCGTCTGAGTGAGCCATACGGTGTCTTCGAGCAGATCGAGGTGGATCGCGTTGTGGTACAGGTTCAGCATCTGTGACCGCTGGGTGTGCAGCACACCCTTGGGTCGGCCAGTGGTTCCGCCCGTGTACATGAGCACGACCGGATCGTCTTCCTCGGGCTCGTCGGGCATCGCCGGGGAGGCCGCAGCCAGCAGATCTTCGTAGCGGTGGTCGTGGGGGACGTCGCCCTCACCGAGCAACACGGTGGTACGAACCGGCGAGTCGTCGCCGAGCGCGTCGGCGACCATCTGGGCGAAGAACCCGTCGACGAAGAGCACTTCCGTACCCGAATCTTCGATGATGTACTCGAGCTCCTTACCGGCAAGGCGCAAGTTGAGCGGGTTGATCACGCCGGCCCCGAGAAAGGCTGCGTGCTGCAGCTCGAGGTAGCGGTGGCTGTTGAGCGCCATGACGGCAAACCGGTCGGTCCGACCGACGCCGAGTTCGGCCAACATGTTCGCCGCCCGGCCGGTGCGCTCGGCATGTTCGGCGTATGTGGATCGGAATCCGCCGTCGACCACCGCCGTCTTGTCGTGGTGACGGTCGATCGCCGGCATGAGGAGACGGTGGTACACGAGCTCTTTCATGGTCTCCATTGTGGCCCATCAGCGGTTGACGGGAACGCACGCACGTCGTCCCACGTCAACGACGACCGTTCGTGAAAGAGGACGGCGTTACGAGCAACCCGATCGCTCGGTGTCGCTCGTTGCGGCGGTGATGACCGGGTGGGCGCAGGCTGTGTTGTGGGATGCGCTTGTCGATCCCCAACGTCCAATGCCCTCGTTCGACGCAGAGGTCGTCGGATGTCCAAGCACGAGCTTGCTGGCCTCGAAGCAACCGATGGAAACGTCCAGGTCGCGCTCGACGCGCTCGACCACGTCATCGACGCCTTCCACCAGTTGGGTGACACCGCAACCTCGCACCCACGCTCGGGTACCTCGTCCTGCTACTTGATCGCACGGTGGTCTCGCATGAGAAACCGATCCATCAGTTCCGCTCTGAGCGAGACCGTCATCGATCTGCGGATGGTGACTCGAGGACGGATCGTTGTTGTTTGATGTTGTTCAGGATGGCCTCGGTGCGATCGGTCATCCCGAGACCCTCGGTCGTGGGCCATGTCGCGATCTCAGACTTTGCGAAGTCCACCCACTTGACAATCAGGTCGAAGAGCTCCAGCTGGAACGTGGCGAAGAGCACGGAGAGATGTGTTCGCTGTGGGAACGGATGCAGGCCGTCGAGGTAGCCGGTGTTGATCGTGACGACCTGCTCGTACATCTCGGCAGCATCGGCGGCCATCTGGTCGAGCGCAGCCGTGAGGTCATCGACGCTGCCGTTCTCGGCGAACAGCAGCCGTAGAAGAGCCTCAGCTTCCAGCACCACAGGCTGCGGCGAGGTCGCCATCCACCTCTTCAGCGCTGTCCGACCTTCATGGGTGATCGTGTACATGGTGCGATTGCGTTGCCCCACCGACTCCTGGAGCGCCGTGGCGAGGCCGTGCTCGACGAGTTTCTTTGGCTCGGCGTATAGCAGCCGCTCGGATTTGGGCCAAGCAAAGCGCAAGCTCCGCGTTGCCTGCTGTGTGAGTTCATAGCCGGCCCAAGGCCGAATCGCCAGCAGCCCCAACACCGCATAGGACGACGTGGTGAGACGGGAAGGCACGCACTTGACTTTACTGCATGATGCAGTAAAATCCACCGTGCAGATTGCACTATCGACCAACATTCACGGTTCATTTGGAAAGAAGGGGACATCACATGGACGTATCGGACTACATCGGATTCGTGGCCTCGGAGGGCGACCTGTTCGCCTCCGCCGCCGAACAAGGCGAGTTGAGCGTGCGAATTGCACCCTGCCCCGACTGGGACATGCGCGACCTCGTGCGCCACCTCGGGATGATCCACCTCTGGGCAGCTGCGAACGTGGCATTTCCGGAGTCGGACTGGCTTGAGGTCGAAGAACTGCCCGACCTGGTCCGGTACTGGCCGGACCTCGCCGGGGAATCGGGCGAATACCCAGACGACGCCGAACTGGTCGCCTGGTACCGCGACACCCTTGCCAACCTGATCGAGGTACTGAAGTCGGCACCCGCCGACGTTGCCGCCTTCACGTTCCTCCCAGCGCCGACACCGCTCACCATGTGGGCGCGCCGGCAGGCCAGCGAGATCGCAATTCACCGATTCGACGCCGAGCAGGCACGGGGCATCACCTCGCAGTTCGATCCTCATTTCGCCACCGACATGCTCGACGAACTCCTGAGTGGATTCGCAACACGCCCAAGCTCCCGCCGACTCGACGTCGAGCGCCCACAAGTGATTCACGTTCACGCAGAGGACGTCGGCGAGCACTGGTACGTCACCATGAACCCCGAAGCCACCGAGACCTCCCGTGAGGGCGACGCAGCCGACCTCACACTTGCCGGAATGGCGGCCGACCTCTACGTCCTGCTCTGGAACCGCACGCCTGACTCGAGCATCAAGACGAGTGGCAACAACGACCTGATGGATCTCTGGCGCGGAAACTTCCGCTTCCGCTGGGTATAAGCGGCTGCACACGCTCTCGGTCGCGCCACAGAACCGGCGTGATCGCAGCGTGTCCGTCGGTCCGACCGGTAGCTCGCAACGCGACCCCATCCGTCGCGGATCTGACAGTCCCTCCGTCGTCGACCCCGGACTTACGGTGCTCGGTTCATGCGAGCGGACCGCGGTGAGTTCGGTCGTCGTCGCTCTGAGCGCATCCCATGCGGCGTTCCGGGACACTTCTGGGTGTGGATCTAGGCTTCAGCTGTGGAGGGGGACCGGCCATCGGGGACTGTGACGTTCTTGTTTACCGACATCGAGGGTTCGACGCGGCTGTGGGAGCAGCATCCGGACGAGATGGGCATTGCCCTGCGGCACCACGACGAGGTCCTTCGTGAGACCATCGCGTCGTTTGGTGGCGTGGTGTTCGCGACTGGGGGCGACGGGTTCGCCGCTGCGTTCGCGAGCGCGACAGATGCGGCTGGTGCAGCGCAACAGGGTCAGTTATTGCTCGCCGCGGAGGAGTGGCCAGGGTCTCTGAAGGTGCGGGTCCGCATGGGCCTGAACTCCGGCGAAGCCGTCGAACGGGACGGGGACTACTTCGGGCCGGTGGTCAATCGGGCGGCGAGAGTGATGTCTGCGGGTCACGGCGGACAGGTGCTGCTCACCGAGACGACGATGCAGCTCATTGGTCGAGCCGATGCTGTCGATCTGGGAGAGCATCGGCTCAAGGATCTGTTGGAAGGTGAGCGGTTGTTCCAGCTCGGTGCTGGAGAGTTCCCTGCCCTGCTGTCGCTTCGGGCGGCGCGGAACAACCTGCCGGTGCAGCGGACCGAACTCGTGGGCCGAGCCGCCGACCTTGAGGCGATTGCCGAGATGATGGACGCTCATCGTCTGGTCACGCTGACGGGCTTCGGCGGAACGGGTAAGACACGGCTGGCGCTGGCGGCCGCAGCAGATCGCGCGCATCGATTTGCCCAGGGCGTGTTCTTCGTGGACCTGGCACCCGTCACCGACGGGGCCCTCGTCGGTCTCGCAGCGGCGGAGGCGATCGGGCTGTCTGCGGGTCAACTGGGAGGAGATGGTTCCGCGATTGATCGTGCTGCGACCGCACTCGCCGGGAGGGATCTGCTGCTGGTCCTCGACAACTGTGAGCACGTCATCGATGAGGTCGTCGAATTCGTGGACCTCTTGTTGGATCTGGACGAGGTCCCAGCGGTGTTGGCGACGAGCCGGGAAGCCCTCGAAATCGATGGCGAGCACCAGTATCGCGTCCGTCCCCTTGACGTCACCGACCTCGGAGACCGAAGCCCCGCCGTCGAATTGTTCGTTCAACGAGCGACCGCGGTGGGCAGCGACGTGAGCGCGTCCGATCCGGCTGTTGCTGCGGTGTGTCGACAAGTCGACGGATTGCCGCTCGCAATCGAGCTGGCGGCGGCCCGGACCGCAATGATGCAGCCGAGCGAACTTGCGTTGCGCCTGGGCGAGCAGGTGGAGCTGCTCTCGACCCGCCGTCGCCGGGGCCGCCATCGCAGCCTTGAAGCTGTACTGGAGTGGAGCTGGGAGCTGCTGGACCCGGGCGGCCGGGCGCTCCTGGTGCAACTGGGGACCTTCGTCGGTGGCTGGACCCTCGACGCAGCCGAGGCGGTCTGCGACGGCTCGGCGTCGGTTGCGTCTCGGATGCAGGTGCTGGTCGCGAGTTCGCTGGTCGAGACGGTTGACGACGGTGGGAGCACCCGGTTCCGAATGCTCGAGCCGGTTCGCCAATTCGCAGCGACACGACTGGACCAGGATCCGCGTCGCGAAGAGCTGCGGTGGCGCCACCTTCGGCACTGGCTCGACAACGCCAGAGCGAGGACGACGAATGATCACTGGTGCTCGGCCGAGTGGGCCGCCCAGATCGCCGCCGACTTCGACAACTACCGGAGCGTCGTCGAGTGGGCACTCGACAACGGCGAAACCGGCGAGGCGGTCGAGCTGCTCTGCGCAGGGAGCGCTGCGTGGTTTGATGGCGTGCGCACCCTTGAAGTCGACCTGCTCTTTGAACAGGTGCTCCGAACGATCTCCGAGCCTTCTCCGCTGCTACTCCTGGCCGCGGCGTTCAACGACATCAGCCTCGGTGATCACGTTCGGCTTGCCGCCCGCGCCCAGGCCGCAGCATCTCACCCGGAGTTCGACAACGAGCCGTGCTGCGCCGCGCTCGTCGCGAGCTACCGGGGGTTCAACATGGCCACCATCGATCCCGCAGCGGCTGTGCTCTTCGCGCAGGCTGGAGTAGACGCGGCAGCGGCAACCGACGCCACCGATCTCTTCTGCCTCACGCTGGCCTGGGGAGCGACGACCCTCTACATCGCAGACCAGCCCGAACCGGCACTGGACTGGATCGGACAAGCGCGGGATCTCGAGGTTCAGTCCGCGTCGCTGGGACGATTCCATGCGCTCTTTGCCCAGTACTTCATCAATGTGGGTCTCTCCGAGTTCGAACGAGCACGCCAGACTTTCGACGAGCTCGAGAACTACGGTCGGTCCCTCCCGCCAAGGAGTGGTCACGGTAGCTCCGTGACGCGAATGGCAACTTTCCTTTACGTGCAAGACGGCGACCTCGACGCGCTCAGACGGGCTCTCGACGACAACTATCGAGAAGCCCGAACCACCGGGATTCAGATCTTCGTCAACGACGTGGTCCTTGCCTGCGCCGAGTTCCTCGAGTACCAGGGCCTCCAGCAAGCCGCATGCCAGCTCATCGCCGCACTCCACCGACAGCCGCTCACGCACCCCCTCATCTATGACCGGTACCGAAAGGCGAGATCTCGCCTGCCCGGACACCCGCTGCCGGACCACCGACTCGCGCTCGACGAGGTCCACGATCTCGCCGCACGACACCTCCTGGCCGCGGCAAGCTCGGGCTGAAGCGAGCGACGGCGACTACCGCCAGCGCTGCCGTCCAAAACATGTCCGGTCAACTCATCGAATGTCCATGCGGGACGGTGCTGCGCAGCCAAGGAATCGACGAAGTCGTCGCCGAAGCCCAGCAGCACGTAAAGTCCGTGCACGACATGGACCTCACAGATGAGCAAGCTAGGGCGATGGCCCGGCCGAGCTGAGAGCCTCCTCCCAACGACCCAAGGAGAGATCATGAAGCAGTTTGCGTGTGCAACAGTCGTCGAAGGATGCGACGGCGTTGTCACTGGAGCAACCGATGACGAGGTGCTGGCCGCCGCCGCTGCCCATGCCGCCCAAGCCCATGGGATGAGCGATGTGCCGCCCGAAGTGGTCTCGGCCATCCGGGCCGGTATCACCGACGCCTGACGAGTCGGCGTCCAGCGCCGGCAGCAAGGCCAAGCACTCAGTCGGGCATGTCAGCAGAGGCGGTCCGGATGCCGCCCGTTTCCGCTGTCGCCGATGCGGGTGTCAGTCGTTGATGTCGACGAGTTCGCGTTCGGGAGCACCGGGGGTGTGCACTCGGAACACGATCAGCTTCGCCCCCTGGTCGTCGCCTGTGCGGACAGAGTGGACCGCGCCCAGCGGGACCTTGGCGAACGACCCGGCCGGCATGTGGCACTCCCCGTCTGTTTCGTGCTCCCAGAAGTAGATGGCACCGTCGATCACGTAGGCGAACTCTTCGCCGGGGTGGCGGTGGGTCGGAAGCTGGAACGAGGGCGGTAGTTCCACGAGGCTCGTCACGACTTCGAGGTCGGCAGCTTCGAGGAGGTCGCGACTCAAATCGGCGAAGCTCGGGGCGGAGGTGTCGGTGGAGCTCATCCTGGTTCCCTTCTGGTCGAGGACGTCCGTCGACCTCGTGTGGTGACCATACTCGACGAACCAGACCTCGGAATCGAGTGAGCATTGTCGCTCTGTTCGCCTCGGTCGCCGATTGGGACGTTGAGGAGGCGGGCCATGAAGGAGTTCGGTACTGGGTGACGTTCGAGTCGTACTGCGGCGGCGAGGACATCGAACCCGACGAGATCATCTCCAGTGCAGCTTGCGGCGGGAGCAACAGCGCAGACGCTCGTTCGTCGCACCGCATCACCCAGCAGTGCATGGCCGTTGCCGATGATCTCGACCCGATCCCGACCTCGGCCGAGCTGGCTGGCGCGCTCGGCATCGCGGATCGGTGGGTCCGAGCTGCCTTTGCACGCGCCTACGGCGTCTCCGTCTCGGAGTTCTTCCGTGCTCGCGCGTTGCATCGAGCGCGGCGGGCGCTTGCCGCCGCCGACCCGAGTTCCACCTCGGTCACGGAGATCGCAATGGAATGCGGGTTCTGGCATCTCGGCAGGTTCTCCGGGTACTACCCGCCGATCACCCGTCCGGGACTGGCACATCCGATCGCTCGTCCTGCTCGATATCAGCGAGGACGGCTGCGATGTCCTGGGCGTCCGCGAGGAGGCGGACCACGTCGACGCGATCACTGCGGACGAAGTAGAACGAGCCGCACGGGAAATTCGGGATGCGGTGAACCCGCAGCCCATCGATGCCACACAACTCGCCCACGGGCGGCGACCCAGCGCCGGGCATTCGCCCGATCGCATCCAGGGCAGTCATCGCTGCATCGAAGAATCGGGCGCGTCACGCTTCAGCGCTGAATGCCCGCTCGCGCAGCTCTGCAATGACGTCATCTGTTGCTTCGCGCCCCTCACCTGATGCGAGCCCGTCGGCAATGAGATCGCGGAGGCGTTGGGCGGCCTGTTCGTGCTGGTCACGGCGAATCAGCTCGCGCAGGTACTCACTGGTGTTGCCGTAGCTGCCGTCGCTGACACGCGCATCGATGTAGTCGCGAATGTCCTCAGGAAGGGCAAAACTCATCGTGTTCCGACTCAACCGCCGTCAGAGTGAACCATGGGACTGGAACCCACCGGCCGTAGAACTCGAAATCGACGAGACCGAGGCAGCAGGAGGCTGGCCCCTTCGATGTGTCATCAGGTCAGCGTCGGATGTCGAACCGGCGTTCGATTGCGCACATCCGCATCTGCCGAATGGATCGCAGGCTCTGGTCGGGCAGACCGCCGAGCTGTGACTTCGTGATCATCACGACGCACCGCCGGGATTGGAAGACCGCCCAACGTCTATCTCTTCGTGGTCGTGCGGCGATACGTACCGCGCCGGTTCTCATCGGTTACGGCAGGGTCGGGAGGCGTTCGAGAACGGCACGGATTCGGGGTATCCGTCACACCAGGACTTTCGTCCCTGTGCGCTCGACCGGATTCGGCGGAGCGTTCAAGGAACCGGGACCGTTGCTTTGGTCCCGGTGGGCTCGGTAGGAGTCCGTGAAACTGAGGTCACGGCTTTCGGAGAGTCGTCGGAACGGCGACCCTCCTCGTCGTGGAGACGTCGGGAGCCACGAGCGGGGCATCCGAAGGAGGAGGAGTCATGCGTAGATCAACTCTTGTGGGAGGTCTCGCTGCTGCGCTGACCTCGATGATCCTGGTGCTCCCACCGCCGGGCGCCTCGGCGGCCCCGGGTGACACCCCGGGCTCGATCTTCTCGGACCTCTTCATCATCCAGCGAACCGAGAACGGAGTCCCCATCCCGAGCGACCCGTTCGTCGAGGTGAGCGGCACGGTCACCTGTGTCCAGCCGATCGCCGTCGTCGACGGTAGCTACGCCGACATTCCTGGCATCCCGTCCGAGCCCAATCCGGTCGACGGACGAACCGTCGACCTGGTGCCGCTCCAGGGCAACACCGTGGACAATCCCGCCCCGGACGACACCGCGTGCCTGCCGCAGGTCGGATATGAGCAGTACGTGGCAGAGGCCGACCTCGAGCGGCTGAACCTCGCCCGCACATCCGACGAAGTGATCCAGCGAAAGCTCGACGAGGTTCAGATCCGGCTCGAGGCTGCGACGGAGATCACCCTCGATGGTGCGGGTCGGATCACCACTGATCGCGTGGCGATCGATGCATCTCCGGAGCATGCAGCCATGTACCAAGCGCTGATGGACACCGGAACGATCCCAGGGCTCGGCGTCTCGCCTGCTCAGATCGATCAGGGGACAGGCGGATTCGACGAGTGGATGCTGGCAGCCGCCGCAGTAGGCACTGCCGGAGGCAAATCGGTTCCTGTCGGTCCCGACACGATCGAGTACTACGGCCGAATTGCTGCCCCGACCGGAGGAGTCGGCGACTGGGGTTACATCCCCGTCCTGGCGGAAACCTTCGATGGTGAGGAGTTCATCGACTACACCGGTTTCAGCTACACCCGCGCTGATGTGTTCACGGGTTGCACGATCTGGCTCGACGTACCGACGCTCACGTGGAAGTACGGCCGGGTTCTCGATCGCGTCGAGTACCTCGACGTTGTCCCGACTCCGGGAACGGTGGGTAACGTTGCCGGGTTCACACAGATGGCAGACGATGTCCGCTCTGTGATCAACTATCTCCACGAGAACGAGGTGGTGGTCAATCCGGACACTGGCTACGGGTTCTACATCGACCCGGTGTTCGAGGATTCGTGCACCACTCCGAACGAGGATCTCGCTCCTGAGGGAGTGCCCCTCTCCCAGGCTGAGATGGCGGCCTACCTCAACGACCTGGTGATCGAGATCGAACCGCCGTCGGTCGCGATCACCGACGGACCGGCCGCCACCACGACGGCGACCGATGCGACATTTGTCTTCGACGCTGGTGTGGACTCGACGAGGGTGCTGTGCATCCTCGACGGTGGGGCCATCGAGGACTGCCTGAGTCCGAAGACCTACACCGGGCTGGAGCCGGGCTTGCACACCTTCACCGTCATTGCGATGGGCGAAGGAGGCATCTTCGCGTCCGACACGTACTCGTGGACGGTCGAGGCCGTCCCATTCCTCGTGTCGTTGACGCCGGCGCGGTTGGCTGACACTCGACCCCCGTTCGTCGCTGCGGATAGCCGCTTCGCTGCAACTGGTCCGGTGACGGGTGGTTCGATGGTGGAGATTCCGGTTGCGGGGCGTGCTGGTGTTCCCATGGATGCGGAGGCGGCGGTGGTGAACCTCACCATCGCTGGTGCGGCGACGAACGGGTTCGCGACGGCGTTCCCGTGTGGCACCATGCCGGCGACGTCGAGCATCAACTTCCAGCCCGGTGAGAGCATCGCCAACGAACTGGTGGCAAAGCTGTCGCCGACGGGCACGGTGTGCGTCTACGTGCACCGCACGGCGCACGTGATCCTCGACGCAGCGGGCTACGTTCCCGCTGAGTCGGACTACGTGTCGTTGACGCCGGCGCGGTTGGCTGACACTCGACCCCCGTTCGTCGCTGCGGATAGCCGCTTCGCTGCAACTGGTCCGGTGACGGGTGGTTCGATGGTGGAGATTCCGGTTGCGGGGCGTGCTGGTGTTCCCATGGATGCGGAGGCGGCGGTGGTGAACCTCACCATCGCTGGTGCGGCGACGAACGGGTTCGCGACGGCGTTCCCGTGTGGCACCATGCCGGCGACGTCGAGCATCAACTTCCAGCCCGGTGAGAGCATCGCCAACGAACTGGTGGCAAAGCTGTCGCCCACGGGCACGGTGTGCGTCTACGTGCACCGCACGGCGCACGTGATCCTCGACGCAGCGGGCTACGTCTGACGTTAGATCGGGCCGGCCCTCGTGGGCCGGCCCGATCCTTGCGTCCGTCCCGGGCCGGTCCCGTGCGGGAACGACGCTCTTCAGCAAGCTGCTGAGGCTGGGTCGAGGCAATGTCACCCCCGAGCGACAATCGCGCACCGGATCGCTCGATCCCACGCCGCAGTACCGGCGAAGTGTGCGGGCTCGAACCGACGGAGGTCGCCCGATAATCATGGCTCGCTTCACCCGCTTGCCCACTCGCGAACGGCACTTGAGATCGGTCGCCGGTGGCTCGCACCTCGCTCATTATCGCGAGCCGGAACGGTCAGCTCCGCGCCACACTTCCGGCGCACTGTGGCGGGTCGACCCGCCCATTCGCTAGCTCATAGCGCGATCACCGACCGGGTTCGGCCGGCGAGGCGCCACCTGTGATTGCTGTGGCGCCCGCGTGGGTCGCTGTTGCGCCCGAAGGTTGTCGCTGCGTGCTCAGCGGCTGCGATGGACTGCCGCGTGGAATCCGTCGAGGAGGTGGTCGGAGAACACGCGCGCGACGAGTTCGCCTCGGGTGTTGAAGCCGGTCTTGGCGAAGATGGCCTTCACGTGATCGCGGACCGTGTGCGGAGAGATGCTCAACTCTGCTGCGATCTCTTTCGTGGCGAGACCGCTCGCGAGGTGGATGACGATGTCGATCTCGCGCTCGGTGAGGCCGTAGGCCTCGAGCAGAATTGGTGTGAGGTCTGCGGCCCGCGCCGGCTCGATCATCACGGCGACCGAATCACGAGCGCCTTCCATCGGAATCGCCGTCACCCGTCGCCACACTCCGGAGGTGCCGTGAACGCGAGTTGCGGTGTGGGTCGACGACCGGCTGGAGCGGGCGCGGGTGACGACGTTGCGGACGATCGCTGGGAGCCCTTCTTCGTCGACGCCGGTGGTGCGGAGGTCGTCGAGCATGCGTCCTGCCTCGATGGTGAGGTCCTCGACTCGGTTGTCGTGGTCGACGACGAGCATCGCCGCCGAACCCTTGGCTTCCATGTCGAGGGCGACGACTCCGGCTCGCAAGGCCTTCGCGATGATCGGGACCAGGTTCTCGACCTGGCGACACTCCTCGTCGGTGAATGGGCCGTCATCGAGGGCGCGCAGCATGCTCACGACGCCCCAGCACCGGGTTCCGACAACGAATGCCGCACGCAGCTCGTCGGCCACCCCCAACTGCGAGTACAGGTTCGTGTAGATCGGCGCCCGGTCGAGGTTCCCGTCGGTGGCCTCGTACAGCGTCGCGACCGATGTGTTACTCCGCGCGAGATCCGTGAATTTGTTGTATCCCGGTGCGAGCAGTTCGTTGTCCCAGAACGGTGCGCACGCCTCGGCTTCGAACCCTTCGACCATCCCGCCGGTGGGAAGCAGGGTGTCGGGATCGACGGTCATCAGTGCTCCCCATGAGAACGTGGCCACGTCGTGCAGCGCTGCTTGGGTGGCCTCGAGCGTGGCGGTCAGATCCGGGTTGCCGTCGTCCAAGCGGCGGAGACGATCACGGGCGCGGGTGAAATCGGCGACGGCCATGACCCGACCCTAGAACCATCGCCACGATCGGCCCATCCCCTGATCGAGGGGGTCCCACCCCCTTGTGGAGGAGTCAGAAACGCCCGTCGGAGGGATTCACAGGGGTGCCCGCCGTTCTTAGCGTGGTCGATGAAACCACACCGAGGAGAGCAACGATGACGACCACCGAGACCCAAGCCGAGACCGGCACGAGCACCAGCCCCGACCTGACCGGCATCCAACATGTCGGACTGACAGTTCTCGACGTGGAGGCGAGCGCCGAGTGGTACCAACGGGTGCTTGGCCTGCAGCGTCAGTTCGAAGAGCCCCATCACCACAGCGACCAGGGCGGCTACGCCGTCGTGCTCGGGACGCCGGACATGTCGCTCAACATCGGGCTCGACCATCACCCGGCCAACTCCGGCGACGGTTTCGATCCCGCGAGGACCGGGTTGGATCACGTGTGCTTCCAAGTCAGCAGCCCCGACGCCCTCGCAGCGTGGGCGACCCATCTCGGTGAGCACGGCGTCGCCAACTCCGGCGTCTACCCGATGGAGGGCACACCGTTCTCCCTGCTGACGTTCAACGACCCCGACGGTATCCAGCTCGAGCTCATCGCCTTCGCCGGCTGACACCGGAATCGAACCGACGATGCCACTGACGCCCCGCGAGATGGACGAGCTGATGGACCGCCACTTCGCGTTCGAGATGGCCGATGACGTCGATGGCGTCCTCACCACGCTTGCCCCCGACGCGGAACACGACATCGTCGGCGCTCCCGACGGGCCAACGATCGGTTTGACGAAGACCCGGCCCACGTACGAGCAGGTCTTCGCGAACCTCGCCGGGGACCGCGTCGAGACATTGCATCGCTACTACGGCGACAACACGCTGACCGACGAGAGCCTCTGGATCGGTACCGCCGTGGGGCACCCACTCGGCATCGCTGGCCGGAACCGCCCACTCCAATTTCGGATTCTCCACGTGATCGAGTTCGACGACACGGGTCTGATCACCCGCGAGAACGTCTGGCTCGACGACCCCAGTATCGCCGCCCAACTTGCCGACGACTCACCCAACACTCACACCAACGAACACCCCAACAATCAGGAAGGACAACCCCAATGACTGACATCGACGCGAGCACCGCAACCATCAGCACCCCGCCCGAGGTAATGGACGCCGTCATGGCCCGCCACTTCGAAGCCGAGGCCGCCCACGATCGGGCCGGCATCCTGGCCACGCTCACCGAGGATGCCGAGCACGAACCGGTGGGATTTCCCGGCGCACCATTTCACAGTCACGACGAACTGATGGTGTTCTACGAGGCGCTGTTCGAAGAGCTGGAACAGCTCGATATCACTCCCGTGCGCCGACTGCACGGGCACAACTTTCTCGTGGACGAGATTCAGTACGGCGGCCGCGCGTACAACGGCTTCATGGGCTTCGAATTCGGACCCGAGGGAAAGCCAGTCGATTTTCGACTCCTGCACGTCTGCGAGTTCGAAGGAGACCGCATCAGCCGCGAACAGGTATGGCTCGATGTCAACGCGATCCGCATGCAAGCCGCAGTCGGCTAGGGCAGAACGTCACCTGCCAGACCCTTTTCAGATGCGGCGAACGCAGCAAATTGTCGTGCAATCGACAACAACGAATGGACGCAGAGGGACTTGGCCACACGACCAGGGACAAGAAATCAAACACGACTGAAGGGCACTCGGTAGTCGAGGCCAGAATCGAGCGGCCTGCGCCGCACTACCGGCGAACTGCGGTGGGTCGACCGGTCCGACCGGCATTTCGATGGCAGTTGCCGCGGGCGCCTGGACCGGGTCTCAGCCCCACCGCGTCGTGTGTCGGGAGGCTTTGCGGGGCGGAGGGTCAGCTCCGGGTGATGAGCCGAGCGTGTTGTTGACGCCGCCGAGGGTGAGTTCGACGAGCGCGTCGACGCTCAACGCGGCACCTTCGCTCATGAGAGCTTCGTAGTTGCCGCCGCCGAGTGATGAGCCGAGCGCAGTGTTGAGTCGTTCGGTGATTCCTGGGTCGATGGGAGCGGTAGAGGTACGGCCATGGATGGTCGCGGCGATAGCTGTCTGGCCGAGATCTGCGAGTGCTGCGGCTGCAACCTGGCCGATGAAGAGGACGAGGTAGTCGTTGTCTTGCCTGAGCGCGAGCGGCATGTCGTCGCGGACTCGAGCGAGCGCTGAGCGAGGTTCGCCCAAGTAGACCTCTGCGATGGCGCTATAGAGGGAACCCGTAGCCCCCATGTAGGTCTCTGCGCCAGCGGCGACCCGGCATTCCTCGAACTGGGCCAGCGCCGCCTCGGGTTGTCCTTCGGCCAGAAACGTGACTCCGAGATTGAACGCCCCTACGGAGACCAGGCTCGGGCAGCGACTCTGGACCCCGATCTGATAGGTCTCCTCCGCGGCGGCGCGGTTCGGGCCGTGACCGGCTCGCAGCCCGCTGAAGATCGAGCCCGTCAGATTGTGAATGAGTGACTCTTTGTCGTTGGACTGTCGTGCCCAGGCGACCCCGGCTCTGGTGTGCTGGTAGCCGAGTTCGTAGTCGGCTGCGGTGGTAGCGGTTTGGAGATTGGCGCGTTGCCAACCGTTGTGCGCTTGGGCCGCACCGAAGTCGTCCGGGGTCGAGTGCTCGATTGACAGCTCTGCCAGGCGCTTCGCCTCGGCGTAGTCGGTGATGGCCACATTGTGTTCGGTGGCGAGGACCAGCACCCCGTAGTGCGGTGGCTGAGGTGATCTCCAATCCTTGACCGCGCGTGCGGCGATTGGGGCCACGCTGTCGATCACCGAAATCACGCGGGATGCGAATGGGCTGAGCATGGCCGCAACCAGCGCTGGCTCTTCAGCTATCGCCCAGTCCACCGCTCGGCCGACGTTGGGCACCTCAAGGCTGAGGTGGGCTAACCACCGCTCTTCGTCCGGACCGACGCTTTGGATGGCGCACTGCTGCATCCACTCCCCGAGACGCCTCGCGTGGGCTTTCGAGGCGCTGTTCAGTTGGCCAGCGGCTTCCACTCGGCCCTCGGCGTAGTGGCGAATTGTCTCCAGGTACCGGTATCGGGATTGGCCGCCTGGGCCGCTTTCGGCAACAAGCAGTGACTGGCTGACCAGGGAGTCCACGATGTCGAGGACTTCACCTCGTGCGATCTCGGCTGTCTCTCCCACTGCGCATGCAGTTTCCAAATCAAACGATGCCGCAATCACGCCGAGGCGGGCGAACACGGCTCGCTCCCGTGCATCGAGGAGCGCATATGACCACTCGATGGTCTTTTCGAGCGTGCGGCGACGGTCACGGCGTCGCGTTCCACCACCGGTGAGGAGACTGAATCGATGGTCGAGGTTCGCCAGGATGTCGGCTGGCGACATCGATGTCGTCCGCGCCGCGGCCAGTTCGATGGCCAAGGGCAGGCCATCGAGTCGGCGGCAGATCTCTGCGATCTGCTCAGAGGCTGCCGTCAAATCCCTTGGGTCCAAGCCGCGCCCGACGGCGCGTTCCATGAACAGCTCCACGCTTGAAGCGGATTGGCTACTGCGGCTATCGGGCACCGGCAGAGGAGGCACCGCCACGATCCGCTCGCCGCGCACAGCCAAAGCCTCACGGCTCGTGACAAGCACAGAGGTCTTTGGACAACCAGCCAATATCGACTCGATGAGATCGGCCGCCGCGTCCACGACATGCTCGCAGTTGTCCAACACCACAAGGGTCTCTCGGTTCCGTAGGAAAGCCACGATCGACGCCGCCACCGATGGACCTGACTGGTGGGGAATGCCGAGCGAAGACACAATGACATCGGCCACCGCCGCGTCGGCGCTGGCTGTGGCCAGCTCACAGAGCCAGACACCATCGGCGAAACGCGGCAACAGCTCAGCGCCAGTCTGGACGGCGAGGCGTGTCTTGCCCACACCACCCACACCCACCAGCGTCACCAACCGGCTCGACTCGAACACATCACGGATATCGCCGACCAGCTCCTCCCGGCCGATGAACGATGTGCGCTGATCGGGGAGGTTGTTCACCGTCGCGCTCGCTGTCCGAGGCGGCGGAAAGCCCCTGGGCGGATCATCAACGACGAGCTGACGAAGCTCCACCGAATCCACGAGATCCCGAAGCCGATGCACCCCAAGGTCGATTGTGCGGTCACGCCCGATGAGTTCACTCGTCGCGCCGCTGACCAACACCTGGCCGCCCCAGGCTGCAGCCATGATTCGAGCCGCCCGAGTGGGCGTCTGCCCGAAGTAGTCGCCCCCACGCTCGTCAGCGGAACCCGTGTGAATCCCCATTCGTACCCGCAACTGAACCTGTGCGGGCTCCGGCTGTTGCCCCAGCGTCACCTGCGATGCAACCGCAGCCCTGACCGCATCGTCAGGCCTGTGAAACGCCGCTGCGAACCCATCGCCGCCAGTCGCGAACACGTAGCCATCGCTCGCTTCAATTGCCGATCGGAGGACTTCGTCATGGTGAGCCAGGGCCACCTGCATCTCATCGGGGCGCTCTTCCCACAGTCGGGTCGATCCCTCGATGTCGGTGAACAGGAACGTCACTGTCCCCGATGGTCGACCCCCCGACATGAACTCAACCTAAACCACCCACAAGCGGCGATGGCTACCGCCGGTTCTGGCTCGAACACTTTGATCAGACCGGCCCGCTCGACGCGCGCCGCACTTCCGGCGAACTGTTGCGGTCAGGCGGGGGTGACGCGTAGCTCATAGCGCGATCACCGACCGTGTTCGGCTGACGGGTCACCGATGCGATTGTCAGGCGCTCGATATGGGCCGATCTGTGGCCCGCCTCGTCTGTTCGAGGGCGTGATTACCGCGCGTCGATATGGAGTGCCCTGCACCGGCACATCGGGATAGCCACCCGTCTGCGCATCCGCATCAGCGGGTGCGTTCAGCAGCCAGTCGCCGAAGTTGATCGACGACATCGAGTCGAGTTTCGCTTCTCTCTCACCACCGCCGCTGGCTGTCCTGACTTTGCGGCCCGTCGCAGATCCGACATGACGCGTTCACCGCCACCGCGCAGAAATCACCGCGCAACACGGTCGCTCTCTATCGACGTCGTGCACCTCGGCGCTCAGCACGCCGAGTGAGCGGCCGCACATCGACCACGCTCGAGGTCGCCGTCATGAGCTTGCGACCTCGTCGCGCAAGGCGCGCTTGAGCACCTTGCCGGCCGCGGACAGCGGCAACGGCTCGGTGCGGAGCGTCCAACGACGGGGCACCTTGTAGCCGGCGATCTGCTCGCGTGCGTGCGCACCGAGTTCGGCTGTGGTCACCGCGCCCTCGTCAGCGACGACCACGGCGTGCACGAGTTCGCCCCAGGTCTCATCGGGTACGCCCACGACGGCCACCTGCTTCACCGCCGGGTGCGTGCCGATCGCGTTCTCCACCTCGATCGAATAGACATTCTCGCCACCCGTCACGATCATGTCCTTCACGCGATCCTCGAGGAAGAGGTAGCCGAGCTCGTCGAGCCGGCCGGCATCGCCGGTGCGGTACCAGCCGTCGACGAGGGATGCAGTGGTCATCTCGCGGTGGTTCCAGTACTCCGTCATCGCCGAGTCGCAACGCACCCAGATCTCACCGATCTCGCCGGTCGCGACCGGATCGGCGTCGCCCGGCGTCCGGATCGCCAGTTCGACCCCCACGCACGGGCGGCCCACCGATCGGAGTCGATCACCACCTCGGCGGTGATCCTCGGGATCGAGCCCAGTCACCGTGGCGGCACACTCCGTCATGCCGTATGCCTGGAAGAACTCGAGTGCAGGCCACGTCGCCATCATCCGGTCAAGCAGCGCCGCCGGCATCGGCGCGGCGCCGTACATCACGAGGCGCAGGCTCTCGAACATCGACGGCTCGAAGTCGGGGTCCTGCAGCATCATCGCCAACATCGTCGGGACCGAGCCGACGTGGGTGATGGAGTGGTCGCGGATCGCCTCGTTGGCGTGCGCCGGGACGAATGCCGGTTGCACCACCACGGCGCCCCCGGTGACTGGGAAGAGTCCCCACGCGCTCACCCCGGCCATGTGGAACATCGGGAGGAACGCGAGGAACCGAGTATCACCGTTGAGTGGTGCGGCGATGTGCATCCGGTAGATCACGAGCGCGACGGAGCGCTGGGCAAGGACGACGCCCTTCGGTAGCCCGGTGGTGCCGCCCGTGTACATCAGCACAGCCATCGCATCGTCGTCAGGCTCGGCTGGCAACGCCCGATCGTCGGTCGCCGCCAACAGGTCCTCCAGACGCGAGTCGACGGGTGCGTCGGTCTCGCCGGAGGTCTCGATCAGCACTACTTCGCGGATACCCGGCAAGCGGTCGCGGAGCCCGGCGACGACCGGAGCGAACGTGGCGTCGACGAACAGCACCGTGGTGCCGGAGTCGGTGAGCACGTGCACGAGTTCGTCGGGCGCCAGACGGTTGTTGATCGGGTGGATGACGGCAGCGCCGGCCAGGCACGCCTGCCACAGCTCGACGTACACGTGTGAGCCACCGGCCATCACCGCAACCCGATCGCCGCCCGACACGCCGAGCCCGCGCAACACCCCGCACAGGTGTCCGACCCGCTCGAGTTGCTGGGCGTAGGTGCCTTCGTGGCCCGTGCCGAGGTCGATCACCGCCGTGCGATCGGCGAACATCGCGGTCCGGCGCAGGATGCGGCCGAAGTTGAGTTCACCCATCGCGTCAGCCGGCTTGCCGGAAGCGCAGCGGCAAACGCTTCATCGGTCGCAGGAAGAGGCTGTTCGCGGGGGTCGGAGGCTCGCGCTCAAACGAATCCTTTGTCGCACCGAATCCGTCGTCTTGTTCATCCATCGTGCCCCCTCGTCTCGCTTCCACAGTACTTCTCCGCGCAACCGCCCACGGACAGATGCACGATGCAGCGGACCCGGTCGACGGCGACATCGCCAACCTCACCCCCGACGGAACCGCTCGGACCAGGCGCCGCTGTGTTCCGCCCCGCCGGTTTCAAGTGTCTACGCGCCGCCACCACCACCGACGACCACGACCGCTGCCTCCAACGCGTCGGCTTCACGCGGTTCAACGACGCCCGCAGCGACTTCGAACTCGCCCTGTGGCCCCGCCCCCCGGCGGTGTGCTCGTGATCTTCTCCGGCGCCCCGTGCGCAACCACGAGAACAACTTCGTACAACTCGGGCGCGCCTACTGTGATCCCGTCGACGGGCCCGACATCTGTATCGGTGACGGCGTGTATCTCGACAATGTCCAGAACAGCGAGATGCTCGTTTCATCGATCGTTGAGATCGCGCCCGGCGGACGTCGTCGACCAGCTTCAGAACGAACCAGGCGGCTTGGTGATCGAGCCTGACCCGAGGAACGCTCGCATCCCGCACGTGGCGACACTGTCTCCGCTCAGCTTTCGGGTCGCTCCGGCGCGGGAAGTCGACCGGTGCCCTCGATGCGGGGTGCACGGGCTGCTCGACGACATCGCCCACTGAGCTCAGCAGCGTCAACCGGTCCGGGTTCACGTACCGCAGTCACCGGTCGACTTGAATCCGACGTCGGTCGGCGCAATGGCCACGGTCGCCGAGCCTGCAGTTGCGATGAGTTCGTTTACGATGATCGATTCAAGTGTCCCCTCGAACGACTTGGACCTCGCCCAGTAGCAGCCGAAACTTGCCTGAGCGATGTATCGACCCGCTGGGGCAGTCGCTCCGATGAGAGTTGTGCCCGGGAGGAGCGTCACCGATGCCGGCGGGAAGATCGCCGAGGCCGATGGGAACATCCCGAACACGTCGAGTACGACGTGTGCTGATCGGTTCAGGTACACGCAGACTGTGCCTTGTGCGCTGACCTTGGTGATCACACCGTT
>Ga0316197_10000532_pt1 | contig 26584 bp, 26 predicted proteins | sample OudBiesiAoxic_MG_FD_204939 | JGI IMG/M metagenome (GOLD analysis project Ga0316197, IMG submission 204939) | Coastal sediment microbial communities from Oude Bieten Haven, Netherlands - site A oxic | ecosystem: Environmental > Aquatic > Marine > Coastal > Sediment | place: Netherlands... | reverse complement strand
AGATGGCATCAGGGCGGAGAATGAAGATCGCTAACACAGGCGGAAGCAAGGCTCTATCAAGAATTCGCCAAACTGTGAGATTTAGCCATTAACTTAATAATTACGAAATATCAAAATCACTTGATATTTATGGTTAATATACGAGCGTCTTGGAGAGAACGCCCGGTATGGCGAGAATCGCCGGCCAATAACCCCCGTTGAGACGATGAAAAAGGAGACTCCAACCTTCAGAACCCCCGAGAAGCTGAAATGGACATTCGTCGCTCTTTTGCTGCTGCCAATCGGGATGATGGCACGCAATGCCCAGGTGGATCTACAGGGGGAGAACGTGGTTCTGGCTGGAGACAATGACCAGCTGAGCGAGGAGGTCGTGCTCCTGAAAGAGGAGAACCTGATCCTTGGTAAAACCGTCGAGGGGCTCGAGGTGAACCTGGCAGAGGCCAAACTTGCGAACGAGAGACTGATGGTCGCCAAGGTTGAGCTGACAGAGGAGATCAGCGCCGTCCGCGTGCAGATCGGTTACCACGAGTCGCGCGAGGATTCCCTCCAGAGGGTCATCGATCTATTGAAAAACGAGATCGTGGCCAGCGAGCGCAAGATCACCGACCTGCGGCATGAGAACCAGATGGCGTCGCAAGCATTCCAGCGCATGGGGGCGAGCGAGCTTGCCTCGGGCGGCTCAGCCATGGCGCCAGAGGTCGCCGAGCAGAACTACTTTGAACTGGTGAAGGCGAACGGGAGGCTTGCCAAGCAGGCGGAGGCGAACGACCGGCAGGCCCTTGAGCTCTTGAGCGAGATCAGTGAGCTGAACACCGAGCTGGAAAACTTCAAATCGACGCAGGCGCAGATGAGAGGCAAGGTGGCCCAACTGAACCAGGAACTACTGGAGAAACGTGCCATGATCGATGCGATCGCGGTGCGCCAGGGTGACTAGTGCATCCAGCGGCTTCACCTGCGAGCTGGGCTCGTCAGTGTTGTTGACCAGAGGCGACGCGATCGCTTCCCGAGCAATCCATCCCGGCTGGTAGCGGGCACGAACACGGTGGTGAACACTGTGGCGGTGGAGACCCACCGGTCGGGTCCGACGAGAAGTGGCTCGAGCCTCGACATGAATTTCATGATCACTGGCAACCGGCGTGCCGGAAGCAGTCGGTGGTGTGGTCGTTCACCATCCCGACCGCCTGCATGAAGGCGTAGCAGATCGTCGGCCCCACGAAATTGAAATCGCGCGCTTTGAGATCCTTCGACAGCGCTGCGGCGAGCGGCGTGGAGGCGGGGACCTCGTCCTTCGATTCCCAATGGTTCACGAGCGGGCTGCCACCGACGAAGTCCCAGAGGTAGCGGTCGAAGCTTCCGAACTCCTCCCGCACCGCGAGGAAGGCGCGGGCGTTGCGAACCGCGGACTCCATTTTCAGGCGGTTGCGGATCAGACCCTCGTTGCGTAGCAGGCTCTCGATCTTGCGTTTCGAATAGCGCGCGATCTTTTCGTAGTCGAAGCCAGACATCGCCTTGCGGTAGTTGTCGCGCTTCTTCAGCACGGTGATCCAGCTCAAACCAGCCTGCACCCCCTCGAGGATCAGGAACTCGAAAAGCCGCCGCTCGTCATGTAGTGGCACACCCCATTCCTCATCGTGGTAGGCGATGTAGATCGGATCCTCCCCTGGCCACCAGCAGCGGGTCTTCATTCCGGTGTCACACCCTTCTTAAGGATGATGTTGCCATACTTCGAGGTGTCACCGGTGGCGACGATGGCGAAAGACTTGCGGGCGCGCTCGTAGAAGGCGAAGCGCTCGATCTCCACGGTGGCCGGGGTTCCCGGAGCCAGTTGGTCGATCACCTCCCGGTAGGACACGGCGACCCGAGCATCGAGGGAGTCGCCGTCGACGGCCGCCATCATCGCGACCGGGTCGTCCGCATAGCTGTCGAGCTCGAAGAGTGGTAGCACCGCGCCGAGCAGGTCAGGGATCCTGAGCCCGTCGGCTCGCACCACGCGTGGGCCGAGGCTCTCGCCTGGGAAGTGCGCATCTGCAAATACGATCTCGTCCCCGTGCCCCATCCGGTAGAGCACCTCGAGGAGCTCCGGGCTCATGAGTGGCGAGATCCCTTTGAGCATCGTCTGATCGCCTAGTGCTCGAGCGGCGCCATCAGGATCTCTTCCTCCTCGATGACGGTGTGGGTAAAATCGTGGTACCACGCGCTGTGGGGAGACGCCTTGTGGCAGCTGAGGCATTGGGTCTGCTCGTGGGCGTGGCCGCACTCCGGGCAGACCGCAGCCGTTTCAAAGGTGTTCCAGGCATGGCTACAGCTAGTGCAGAACCAGACCGAGCCATTCTCCGGCTCCCAGGAACATTTTGGGCAGTAGATTTTGATTTCGCGTTTCGTGCTCATGTAAATTGGGACGTTTCCTTCGCAGATCTGTTCGATCTAATCGTTGTTCTGGATAGGGAAGAATCCGAGCCCGCGCAAGTGCTTTCCTGCGCCAGGTTTAGCCCGCAGTCGCCATCTGATCCCCCATCTTAGCGTAGAGCTCGATCTGATCCGCGCTGGTCGCTGCGAGGTCACCCGGAAGCCGCGCCCGCCCAGGCTCGAACAGCGTAATCGTCATCGATCCGCCAAATTTGAAATACCCTTTCTCGTCGCCCCTCCCCACCGGACTGCCGGGGGAGAAGGTTTGCACGGTCCCGCCGACACAGGTCGCCCCGACCTCGACCATCAGCACCTCTCCGAAGGTCGCGCTCTCGATCTTGGTCAAGGTTCGCTTGTTGCGCCACAGGATCGATAGATCTCGGCGCAGCGCGATCGGGTTCACCGAGAAGAGCGGGCCGTTGATCAGGCGGGGCTCCCCAGCGGTGCCGGAGACCGGGAAGTGGAAGCGGTGGTAGTCGACCGGGCACAGCCGGGAGATGACGGCAGTGCCTTCGCGATAGCGCTGCGCGAGGGCGTTGTCCCCCAGCAGTTCGGCCAGCTGGAGCCGCTGTCCCTTGGCGAAAATTCCGCTCGTCGTGGAGAGATCTTGCAGACCGAAGTGGCGGCCGTCGGCAGGGAAACACGCGACATCCTCACCGGCCGCGATCGGTCGCGCGCCAGCCTTGAGCTTGCGGAAAAAGAACTCGTTGAAGGTGCAGAAATCCTCGGGGCGTTCGACGAATTCGTCTGGATCGACACCGAACTCTTCGATGAACGGGAGCACTTTTTCGCGCGACTTCGGCTGGTCCATACGGTGGCCATAGTAGCGTGAGAACCAACTGCGTTTGACCGCCGCGGCTAGCGCGAGCTGGCCGAGCGGGTTCTCGTAGGTGAAGCGCAGGAAGCCCTCGCCGTAGACCTCTTCGGTCTCGAGTGCGCCAGTGTAGCGGTTGCGAAATTGGATCGGCTCAGGCATGTCGCCGCACTATCGGTCTGGGTTTGCATTTGGCAATGGGGCGGCTGAGGGTTGCGAGAATGAAGCTCCTACTCGTCCCGCTAGTCTGGCTGCTGGCCACCGACGTCGCCTGCTCCGACCCGGTCCGCTTCTCTGCGATGGGCTGCGGACCCTACCGGGGGCCAGATGAGGACGCGCTCAAACACCATATCGCCCAGGAGAATCGCGAGGCGGAGAAATCGGCATTTATCGTGCATCTTGGTGACATCAATTCCGGCGCCCTGGCGAAGTCCGGGAAGCTCAAGGAGGACCGCTACGCTGCTGTGGCCGGCTGGCTCACAGATGGGAACAAGATCCCGACCTACATCGTGCCAGGGGACAACGAGTGGAACGATCGCCCAGACCCAGATGTCGGCTGGGGGTTCTGGTCGAAACACCTGATGCGGCTCAATGAGAAATTCGAAACCCCATGGGAGACGGAGCGGCAGGAGGCTCGCCCGGAGAACTTTGCCTTCGTCCACAGGGGTGTCTTGTTCATCGGGCTCAATGTCGTCGGTGGCAGGGTGCACGACCCGCTCGAGTGGGCGACGCGCTTCCGCCAGGACAACGATTGGGTAGAGGCACAGTATGCAAAGCACCGCAGCGCCGTGAGGGCGGCGGTGGTGATGGTGCAGGCGAATGTAGTTGGCCAGGGCAAGCCCAAGGTCGCGGTCAACCTGCTGTTCAAGCCCTTCACCTCCCGGTTCGCCGAGATCTCGGCAGCCTTCGGCAAGCCGGTCCTGTTCATCCATGCCGACGGTCACAATTGGACGAAAGACCGCCCGTGGAAGGAGGCGCCGCAGGTGGTGCGGGTGCAGGTCGATCTGATCCAGGCGAAATTCCCCCCCGTGCAAGTGACGGTGCGGGAGCAGCCGGGCGAGGGCGGAGAACTGTTCGAGTTCGACCGGCGCCTGAAAGCGCCAGAGTGGCAGGCGAAAAAGGGGTAGCGAGCGATGCGGGCAGAAAAAAAGCTGCCCCTCGCGGGACAGCCTTGTGATCCATTGGCCGCGAGGCGGCCAATGGGATCGGATTAGAGTTCTTCGCCGATCGCGAAGCGCACGAAGCGCGAGACCTTGATCTCGCCACCGAGTTCGGCACCCTTGGCCTTGAGTAGGTCTCCGATGCTCTGGTCGGTGTCCTTGATGAAGCCCTGCTCCATCAGGCAGACGGTGCTGAAGAACTTGTCGAGCTTACCCCCGAGGATCTTCTCGATGATGTTCTCGGGTTTGCCCTTCACCTGGTCGGCGTAGATTTCCCGCTCCTTGTCGATGGTCGCCTGTGGCACTTCGTCGCGGGAAATGCAGATCGGGGAGGCGGCGGCGATGTGAAGGGTGATGTCTTTCACCAGATCGCGGAACGCCTCGTTGCTAGCCAGCTCCGGGCTGCTCGTATTCACCTCGATGAGCACACCCACTTTGCCCTGCATGTGGATGTACTGACCGACCACGCCGCTGCCATCGAGATCGAAGCGGGCGAAGCGGCTCAGCGCCATGTTTTCACCAAGTGCGCCGACCTGCTCCTTGATGTGTAGGTCGAGCGTCTCGGCCTCGCCTGCGTAGGGCTGCTTGAGCAACTCCTCGAGGCTGTCGGTCTTGTCCGAGCTGACGATGTGGTCCAGGATCGACTCGACGAAGGCGCGGAACTTGTCGTTCTTCGCAACGAAGTCGGTCTCGCAGTTGACCTCGACGAGCACGCCCGTCTTGGCACCGTCGTTGATGCGGGCAGCGACAGCCCCCTCGGAGGTGGCGCGCGAAGCCTTCTTGTCTGCAGCGGCCACTCCTTTCTTACGGAGGACAGTCTCGGCGGCGTCGAGGTCGCCGTCGGCTTCTTTGAGGGCGGCTTTGCAATCCATCATCCCGGCGTTGGTCTTGTCGCGGAGGGTCTTGATGAGTTCTACGGTAATTTCAGGCATGGTTCTTCTTTGGTGATTGTTTGTTAGGGAGAGATTGGGCGTGGGACGGCTGTGCGCCGGCGCCGGAGCCCGGTGCTAGTCTTGGTCCGGGCGCTTCTGCTTGACGAGCCGCCCACCGTCGGTCGCGGCGATGATCGGGTCGATCAGGTTCTGCAGGATGATGCGCACCGAACGGATCGCATCGTCGTTGCCAGCGATCGGGTAGTCGATCAGGTCCGGATCCGCATTGCTGTCGACAATGGCGACGACTGGGATATTCAGGCGGCGCGCCTCGTTGACCGCGATGTCCTCGCGGGCGGAGTCGACGACCACGATCGCGTCTGGCAGCCCCTTCATCCGGCGCATGCCCTGAAGGTTGCGGAACAGTTTGGCACGCTCGCGGTTGAGGGAGGCGATCTCCTTCTTGCTCATCTTCTTGAAGTCGGGCGACTTCTCGAGCCCCTCGAGGTAGTCGAGTCGGCTGATGCTCTTGCGGATCGTCTCGATGTTGGTGAGCGTTCCACCGAGCCAACGGTGGTTGACGAAGAACTGCCCGCAGGTCTCTGCAGCGGCACGCACAGCGTCCTGGGCCTGGCGCTTGCAGCCGACAAAGAGGATCTGCTTGCCTTCGAGGGCGAGATTGGAGAGGAACTCGGAGGCCTCGTCGAGCTGCCGGACGGTCTCCTCGACGTTGATGATGTGCACGCCGCTTTTCTTGAAGAGCAGGAAGGGCTTCATTCTGGGGTTCCATTTGCGGCTCTGGTGGCCAAAGTGGACGCCTGCTTCAACAAGTTCTTCGATTAGATCTGCCATTTTTCGTGATTTGCTCCGCAGGGAATGCACGGGCGAAAGGCTGACCGAATTGTCAGCTTGTTTCTGTAACCCGCTCAGCCAGAGGCTGATCCATGTGCCTGCGAATGGTTTAGGATTCGTTTAAGGGCGGCAAGTATAGGCCTTGATGAATGGATTTCAACCTTTTCCGGGCAATCGGCTTGCTCTTGAGCTTCTGGCTGCTTGCCGGATGTTCTGAGGATGTTGCGCGCACTGCTTATTCTCACGATCGCCCTGGCCGGATCGGCCGTGGTTGTGGCGAAGGTGTACCGCTGGCCGAGCGTCTACGAGGGGAAGCAGACGCTGGCGGTGGAACGTCTGGATTCTTCACCGGATGGTGCATTCGGCTTCCAGAGCGATGGCTATCGGTACTACGCTGATGCCGAAATCCGCAACGAGGACTGGCGTTCGATCATGATCGTCTGCGAGGGGCTGCGCGGGGCGATCCGCAGTTTGCCGCTCGATCTGGTCCGCCAAGAGCTGGCGGGAGATCGGCGTGGGGTCGTGCGGATTTTCAATGATGAAGGCGCGTACCACGAGGCGGGCGGGCTCGCGGCGACCGTCGGGACCTACCGCCCACACGGCGGCGAGGTGCTGATCTGGACCCGCGGACTCCTAGAGCCTGATCCGGAGCAGGGTGCCTTCCGGCTCGCGAAGGCGCGCCAGTATGATCTGCTCGTGCACGAGCTCTCCCACCAGGCGACCGGGCGCGAGTTTCGTCGCCTGCCCACGTGGTTCTCCGAGGGCTTAGCCGAATACTTGGCTGCCGCCCACTTTGCGCCCGGCAGGTATTCTTTCAAGGACCCCGCGGAGTCGATCAAGACCCACGTGAAGAAATACCTCGGCGACCTGGCGAAGCAGGACCGCTTCGGCATCGTCGCGCTGAAACCGCTCACCGGCATGGACGGGCGCGCCTGGGCCGAGAACACCCGCCGCGGCACCGGACACGGGCCGTTTCTCAAATACGTCAGCGCCGTGCTGCTACTGCACTACTTCTGCCACCTCGATCCCGCGCGCAACCATGGCGAGGTCGTCCGGGACTTCCTCGCTGCCCTGCGCAATGGCCAGCCGGGCTCCCGGGCGATGGTCGAGCAACTGCTGCGCGGGCGCAGCCTAGAGGAGATCGAGGACGAGATCGAAAAATTCTGGAACGCCGGGGGCTTGCGCGTCGAGTTTCGCGGCTGACTCTGGTTTGTCGCTTGCAGTGCTCGGCAGGCCAGTCTAGAACGGCGCTCCTACCTATGTCACTCGCCGTCAATTTTTCTGAAGCACGCCTGGGCGCAATGTCGCTCGCCAAAGTCGGGAACCCGAGTCGGGATGAAGCCCTGCAGACCTCGAAGACCCTCTGCCATTTCCAAGATGAGGAGGCGGAACTGTTGACCCACTGCTTTCTAAAGTCGTTCAAATCCTTGGAGCTGCACCAGCTGCACCACCACACTGCGGTCGAGAGCAACGAGCTCTTCGGATACACGACGGCGATCTTCAAAGACCCCGAGTGCCTGCTCGAGGAGGGCGCCAACATCGCCCGACACCTCCACGCGCAATCGAACCACCCGAACATCAAGGCTGGCGACCTATGCGTGTCGGTGGTCGAGGACATCCTTGTTGCCGGGGAGAAGACGCGGGCGCTGTGCATTATCAAGTCGGAGAGCAAGGTCCCGTTCCTCCAGATCTCGGTCGTCGATGGCGACCTGAAGCTCTCGACCCAGCAGGGGATCTACCCGGACAAGATCGACAAGGGGTGCCTGATCCTCGATCACAACCGCGCGATCGGCTACTCGGTCTACCTCTTCGACAAGAGCGGGAACACAAATTTCTGGAACCGCGAGTTCGTCGGGGCCGTCCCAGTGAAGACGGATGACTACCTGACGCGGCGCTACTCGGAGCTGTGCGTCGATTTCTCACAGAAGGGGCTGCCGGAAGACGCGCGCCAGGAGGATCGCATGGAGGTCGCAAAACGGGCGATCGACTACATCTCGGAGGCGGAGGACTTCTCCATCGACGAGTTCCGCGAAGTGGCGCTGCGAGACCAGGACACGATCGAGCAGTTCGACCTCTTCAAAGACGAGTTCGAGGAAGAGACAGGGACCGAATTGGAGGAGACATTCACCGTCTCGAAACCTGAGGCGGCGAAGGCCAAGAAGAAGTTGCGCGGCAAGATGAAACTCGATGTCGGGGTCGAGCTGAAGTTCTCGTCCGGCTTCATCGACCAGGCGGAATTACTCCTGGAGAAGGGTTTCGACGAGGGGAAACACATGCAGTTTGTGAAAATCTACTTCCACCAGGAGGAGTAGGCGTTCGATCCGCCCCCACTCCGCCGTGAGCATTTATTCATTTGGCACGGCGGGTCACATGGGGCCATGATGGGACATCGATGAAGGGATCTCCGCTAGAGGGCTTGCTTAGAGTCTGGCGAGCAGTGCCGTTGAAGCTAGTGCTCTTGCTGGTGGTTCTGTCACTAGGATTGAAAAACCCTGACGGGCGCGCGGAGTACTACCCGTTCTCGAACTACCCGATGTATTCGCAGTTCGACGAGCAGGACTACTACCTCTACATCGCCGACCAGGATGGCGCCCCGCTGCCATCGAAGGAGACTTTCCGGATCACCACACCGAAGATCAAAAAACGTTTCAAATCCGAATTGGGCGCAGTCGCCAAACGCCTCGGCGTCAAGAAGAGGGAGGTGGTGGGAGCGGAACTGCAGGCGGTCGGCGTAACGACACTGCTGACGCTGGACAAGCCTGTTTTGAACCATCCGAGGGTCCTCGCGCTCACCGGACTCCAGCTGGTCTACGTCGATCTGCGCCGGGGCGACGGTGAGATTGAGGCCACCGAGCGCACGATCGCCTCGATCCCGATGAGGGGGGGCGCACGATGAGGCCGAAGCGGTGGGGCGCCCTACTCCAACCGCCGGTCGTCCTCTACGGGCGCTGGGAGACCGTGCTCATGCGCCTGTGCTTCTCGGTGCTGCTGTGGTTCAACCTCCCGGCCTTCGACAAGTTTCCCGAACAGCCGACGCCAGTCGGGCTGGCCGCTCCGCCGCTCGGGATCGACTTTACCTTCGTCAACGACCCGGCGACGATGGCCATCCTGAAAACCTGGCTGTTGCCATTCCTCGTTATCTATATCGCCGGCTACCTTAGGTGGCTGCCCTTGCTCTACATGCTTGGCTTGAGCCTCGCAGTCGGAACCTTGAAGAATTCGCAGCATGGCGAGATCAGCCATCGGTTCCAGATCATTTCGATGATCCTGATGGTGCAGTGCGGGTGGCACCTGGTATGCGCTGGGCGCTGGCTCTACGCTCGGGTTTCGGGCAGGCGATACCAGTTCCACCACGGCTGGAATGTGGACCGGATGGAGGTCTTTGTCTCGCAGTCGGCGATCGCCGCGATCTATCTCACCACCGCGATCACCAAAATGATCCGCTCGGGCGGAGGGTGGCTATGGCAGATTCAGAACGTCGGCGTCGACCTGCAGAAGACCTGGGGGCAGGACTATTACAACACCCTGTCGCAGGACGCCCCGGCATGGGCCATTTGGATCAAAGATACAGTGACCACGCACCCGTGGGTGGCGGTCGTGATCTTCGGGCCAGGGCTGCTGGCAGAGTTTGGCGCAGTGATAGGGCTCTATGGGCGGGGGAAGGCTCTTCTAGTAGGGATCGCTCTTGTGGTCTTGCATATCGGTGCGATCACGGTAATGAAGCTGGAATTCGAGCAGAACATCTATTGCCTGCTAATCTTCTTCGTGAATGTCCCATTCCTGAGCCTGGCTGGCTTGCGCTGGGCGCTGGCGAGGTCGAGAGGGCGAACCCAATCGCTGAGATCCGCAAAGTAGATGGCTGTTCGCCAGCGACGAGACCGATGCCAGAGAGAGAAACCGAGAACGACTTAGGGGGATGCGAGGATGGGCTCCCCTGGTCTGCCCCACCGGCGCTAGCCGAGAAACCGCACGGCATACGATACGGGTATGTGGCAATGGATGCCGAACGCCGCCAACCGGCGCTACACGAGTGCCAACTGGAAGAGCTAGAGGAAAAGGTCAGCTCGGGCGAGGCCCTGGAGGTCGTGGTGCCAGAATACAAAAATCTGGCACCACCGTCGATTGTCGAGAGCCTCTGGCCTGCAGTCCAGAAGCGAGAGCGCATGCGACGCGAGAAGGAACGCCAGAACGCCATTTTTAATGTCTGCCTGTTCGGCGGGATCACCATCTACTCAATCAGATCTGCGGATCGTGCGTGGCAGATCATCTTGATGATGTTCGTGCTCTTCGGGCTCGTGCCGCTGGTGCAGTATCTCATTGGCGCGGTGCGACGTCGCCTGAAAGGGGAGGAGACTTTCGCCGAGATGCGGGAGCGGACGCTGTTCGCATTCTGGCTCGGCGCAGGAGATGTGCCGGCCACCCGCTGGTGCGTGCGAGGTTTGATCGCGGTGTTTGCCGTGCAGGTATTGGCACCAGCGCTCGCCAGTCAGAATCTGATCGGCGCTGCCCTCCAATACCTGTTCGTCGTCAGTCCCGCATCGATCGAGGCAGGCGCCCTAGTGAAGCCGCTCGTGCGCGAGGGCGAGACCTGGCGCCTGCTGACGTGCGGTCTGCTTCATGGCGGCCTCCTCCACATCGGCTTTAATGCAATGGCCTTTTCAGCCGTAGGGGCGGTGCTCGAGCGCTTCTACGGTCGCGCCATCCTGTTGCTGACCTTCTTCCTATCGGTGCTCGGCGGATCCCTCGCGAGCCAGCTCCTGATGCCGGACACGACTTCTCTTGGCGCATCGGGTGGCGTCCTGGGGCTCGTCGGTTTCTTGCTGGTCGTCGGCCTGCGCTACCGTGGCGCACTGCCGGCCGACTTCGCGAAATCAATTATTCGCTCCGTGCTCTTCATGGCGGCGATCGGGTTCCTCGCAAAAGACTACATCGACAATGCGGCGCATGGGGGCGGATTCCTAGTCGGCTGCCTGATCGCATTGCCATTGGTCTTGCACGGGAACGTGCACGATCTCGGGCGCTACGCGGAAGGGCGGTGGCTCAGGAATTGCGGTTGGGCGACCATCGGCGTGCTCAGCCTGACGGCGCTTTGGCTCGTGCTGCGCCTGTTGGCCGCTTCCGGCGTCATAGCCGGATAGCGGCCTTCGGTGCGGAGCCTGGCACCCAGATCAAGACTGGGAGTCGGGCTCAGGAGCGGAGATCGGACGCAGTTTGAGTGCGCGTAGGGTGCGAAGCTCTCCCCACTCTGCACCCGACATCCGCCGCGCCCCACTACGCCGGTTCGCTCCGAATTGTTCGCGCTTGGTGAGGAAGAATCTCTCGAGGAACTGTTTGCTCCCAAGCACTGCCCCAGCCGAGAAATAGCGGATGCGGCAACGCAGCACCTCGGCGATCGAGAGCTTGCCTCCCGCCTCCCAGACGGCTTCGACCTGCGCCTGGGTGAAGCCGCAGCGGCTCGAGTTCTTCCGGTCGGCAGACGACTCCCCAATGCCAAAGATCAGCTTACGGTAGGCGGTCGACACCGCCTGCCAGGGCATCCCCCGATCACCGCCATTGGTCGCGCTCGAGAGCCCAGCCCGAGCGTCCGGGGATCCCGCGACCGCGGCGGCGTAGCTGCACCATCGATACTCCTTCGGATCGGCGACTATCCCAGCGCGAACTGGGTTCAGGTCGATGTAGGCGGCGACGAGGCGAACCGCCTCCCCGGCCTCGAGGAGCACACTGCGGAAGCGCCCTTCCCACAGCGTCCCCGTGCGCCCGTGGGCGAGATTGAACGCGAGCGTCATCCGCTGTTTGAATTCCTTCATGAACATCGAGAGATCAAACAGCCGGGCACGGATCCGATCGGCGATCGCTCTAACACCATGCGTGTCACCGATCTGCCGATAGGTCTCGACGTCCCCCAGTAGCATCCGTGTCGAAAATTCATCACGAAAGACTTGTAGGCGCTCGATCGCCATGGCGTCAGTGACCTCAGCGAGGGCCGTCGCCTTGTCTGGAACGTCGAGAAGAAGGTGAAAATGATTGCCCATGAAACACCAGGCAACTGCTCGCAATCCGCTAAACTGGAGCTGTTTATGCATGATCCTCATGAACATCTCCTTGGCCGCCTCATCAAACAGCCGTTCCTGACCAGCTGTCCGACTCACAACGTGGTAGTAGCGGGTGCCACCACTCGACCCCAGCAGAAATGCACGCGTCTTCCTCATCCCCGAGTCTCCCGGCCAACGGCAACAATGCAAGCAAAATATAATAAGGGGTCTGACCCCTTATCATATCTTGTGGTAGTTGCGGAGGATCTGGGGCGTGGTATCTTGCACGCCCGCTTGCGCCGTAGGGTTTGACGGGCGGTCTGCCTGCCCTGAAAAATTTTCAATTTCCCCATTTGATATGCTTGAGATGCTCGCCGGAATCGGCCGATTTATTCTGATCCTCTTCGAGGTCATATTGATCTTCAATCTGATGATCGTCGTCCATGAGTATGGGCATTTCCTAGCCGCCCGCTGGCGTGGGCTCAAGATTGAGAAGTTCCAGATTTGGTTTGGCAAAGCGATCCTCAAGAAGGAGATCAACGGGGTGCAATGGGGATTGGGGACGATCCCTCTTGGCGGGTTTGTGGCGCTCCCGCAGATGGCACCGATGGATGCGATTGAGGGCAAGGTGGAAGATGGCGCTGAGCCGCTGCCGAAGATCTCGCCACTTGATAAGATCATCGTGGCCTTTGCTGGGCCGCTGTTCAGTTTCGGCCTGGCGTTTTGCTTTGCGGTTTTGGTCTGGGGTCTTGGCAAGCCCGAGAGGGCTTCGAGTGCGACAACCTATATCGGCTATGTCGAGGTTGACGGGCCGGCAGATGAGGCCGGGATCAAGGAGGGAGACCGGGTCGTGTCCATTGATGGTGCGAAGATCCGGCATTTTAGCAGCCCGGTCGACAGCGTGGTCGAGCGCGTGATGTTTTCCCGCAATGAGACCATGGACTGGGTCGTCGAGCGCGACGGTGCGGAGTTGCCGTTCTCGGTCGGCTACGTGAAAATGCCGCTTAGCGGAAGCAAGCGTGCGCCGATCAGGACGGTTGGTGTTGGGCCGCTCGAGCCGGCGATCGTCGGGGCTTTTTTGGATGGTGGAACGCCGGCGGAGCGAGCGGGGTTTAAGTCTGGCGATGTGATCAAGAGCGTTGACGGTCGAACGGTCTATAGCTACATGCATTTTGGGAAGATGGTCCGTGCCAGTGGTGGGGAGGAGCTCGAGGTTGGTATCGAGCGTGGGGGCGAGGCGATGACACTGAAGCTCACTCCGGAGAAGCCGGTGTATGATAAGCCGCTCGACGATGGACGGAAGCCAGAGTTCATGGCTGGCATTATCCAGCGGGCCCCGGATGATTTGACTTTGACGAAGCCTGGTCCGAAACCGCTGGTGCAACTCCAGGACAGCCTGACGATGATGTTCCGCACAATCGGGGGGCTGTTCTCCTCCAGATCAGACATTAGCCCGACGCATATGAGCAGCGCGGTAGGGATTGGAAACATCTACTACAAGATGCTGAGTGATCCGAAGTATGGATGGCTGATGGCGATCTGGTTCAGTGTCCTGCTCAACGTCAATCTCGCGATTCTGAATATGTTGCCGTTCCCGGTTTTGGACGGTGGGCATATTACAATTGCGCTGATGGAGGCGGTGCGCCGGCGTCCGGTGAATGTCAGGGTGCTCGAGTACATCCAGGTTGTCTGTGTAGTGGCGCTCATGGGATTCATGCTGTTTGTGACCTTCTTTGACACGACGGATATTTTCGGGGACAACAAGAAGGTAGAGGCTCCACCGAAGCCATCGTTCCGCGGTGTGGAGAAGGTGGAACCTGCCGCGGAAGTGGTCCCGGCACCCTAGGCAGCATGCCCGAATCATCATCTCTCCCTCTCAGCTACTGCGCTGACCCCTATCAATATCAGCGGCGCAAGAGCCGTGTGGTGAGTGTTGGGGGCATCGATATCGGCGGGGCTAATCCGATACGGGTGCAGTCGATGCTGACTTCGGACACGCTCGACACGGATGCCTGTGTGGAGGAGACGCTCGGGCTGGTTGATGTCGGTTGCGAGATTGTCCGGGTCACGGCGCAGACGCGCCGGCATGCGGCGAATCTCGAGCATATCAAGGCGGCGCTGTTGGAGCGGGGCGTCGATGTGCCGCTGGTGGCGGATATCCACTTCAAGCCGGATGCAGCGATGGAAGCAGCGAAGTGGGTGGAGAAAGTACGTGTCAATCCTGGCAATTTCGTAGACTCGAAGAAGTTCGCCGTGCGTGAGTACTCGGATGAGGAATATGGGGCGGAACTCGGTCGGATCCGAGAAGGGTTCACGCCGCTGGTCGAGCTGTGCCGGGAGCGTGGTGTTGCGATGCGAATCGGCACCAACCACGGCTCGCTGAGCGACCGGATCATGAACCGCTATGGCGACACGCCGCTGGGCATGGTCGAGAGTGCGCTCGAGTTCGCGCGGATCGCGCGGGATCTCGGCTACCACAATTTCCTCTTCTCGATGAAGGCGAGCAATCCGAAGGTGATGGTCGAAGCCTACCGCCTACTGGTGGCCCGCCTGGCGGAGGCGGGTGATGATTGGAACTACCCAATCCACTTGGGGGTGACGGAGGCCGGAGATGGCGAGGATGGCAGGATCAAGAGCGCGATCGGAATCGGCTCGCTGCTAGGCGATGGCGTCGGCGACACCATCCGCGTCTCGCTGACGGAGGACTCGGTGCACGAGATCCCCGTAGCGTTCGCCTTGGCTAGGATCTTCGATCGTCGCAATTTGGCTGGCGCGGTGGGATCGCTCGGCGGCACACCGGCGCTGTCCTACGACCCGTTCGTCTACGAGAGGCGAGCCTCCGAGGAGATCCAGGTTGGTGGGATCAAGCTCGGCGGTGAGAATACTGTGGCGGTTTTCACGTCGCGTTCGAAATACGAGAAGCTGGCTCACAAGATTGACTCGCTCGGCGACTTCAAGCCCGAGGTGGTGGTCGAGGATTCCGGAGTGATCGAGCTCGACCCACGCGACACGGAAGCGTTGGAGGAGGTGAACCGGCGAAGTTCCCCCGTGCTGGTCACCGTCGCGGATGGGGGCGAGCTGCCAGTCGTCGCCGCATTCCGCCTCCTCGCTGCGCGCCTCGACGCCCGCCACCCGATCCTGTTGAAGGACTCGCTCGAGATCTCGGATGATCCTGGCAAAGCATTTCTAGGCAGCTTGCTCGAGGCGAGCATGAACCTAGGCTCGCTGATATGCGACGGCATCGGAGATGCAATTCTGATCCAGGGTGAGCAGGCGCCTGGGCAATCGCTGCGTCTAGCCTACAACATTTTGCAGGCATCAGGTGCGCGGATATTCAAAACCGACTACGTCGCCTGTCCGAGCTGCGGTCGGACCTTGTTCAACCTGCAGGAGACGACCGCCAAGATCCGCGAAGCCACCGGGCATCTGAAGGGCGTGCGTATCGCAGTTATGGGCTGCATCGTGAATGGGCCGGGCGAGATGGCGGATGCCGACTTCGGCTATGTTGGGGGGGCGCCAGGCAAGATCAACCTCTACGTGGGCAAAGAGGCTGTGAAATTTAATATCCCGCAGGTGGAGGCGGTCGACCGTCTGGTCGATCTGATCCGCGAGCGCGGCAAGTGGATCGACGCCCCTGAGCCGGTCGTGGGCTGAAACTATGCAAATATTGCGAGTTCGTCAGGATTGTCACACAAGACTGTTTGCGCGCTGGCGGTCGGGAGCGACAGTTGGGAGCCCGTTGTGCCCTCACCACGGGCTTTATCATATACTGACACCCTGATGGACAAGCACCTACTCGACGGCAGACCCTTCCGAGCCAAAGAGATCAGCTGGCTCTCGTTCAATAGTCGTGTTCTCGAAGAAGCCGAGGACCCGTCGGTGCCGCTGATGGAGCGGATGAAGTTCCTCGGGATCTACTCGTCGAACCTCGACGAGTTCTTCCGTGTCCGGGTCGCTACCCTGCGGCGGCTCGCCCGCCTAGGTAGGGAATTCACCGCCCTGAATATTCCCGATCCAGCGGAGACTCTGTTCGAGGTCCACGAGATATTGGTGAAGGAGACCGCACGTTTCAACCGCGCCTACGACGTGGTGCTCGAGAGCCTGGAGAAGAAGGGGATCACCGTGGTCAATGAGTTGTCCGTGCCCCTCGCCCAGCGCGAGCACCTGATGGACTATTTCCTCTCCGAGGTCCGGCCGCACCTGATGCCGATTCTGTTGAAGGGGAGTTCTGATCTATCGGACTTGCGTGACCATCCGATGTACCTGGCGATCGAGATGAAGAAGAAAGCCGGCGCCGGACGGCCGGGCTACGCCCTCATCGAGATACCGACCGACATCCTGCCGCGATTCTACGTATTGCCGGAGCTGGTAGGGGTGAAGGACAAGAAATTGGGGAAGCAGCGGCAGGTGATGTATCTCGACGACATCATCCGATTCGGCCTGGCGACGATCTTCGAGACGCTGCCGTATGAAAGCTTCGACGCGTATGCCATCAAGTTTACGAGGGATTCGGAACTGGAGTTCGACGACGATTTCACTGAGAGCATCATGGAGAGGATGAGCGAAGGGCTGAGGGCGAGGCTGATGGGGAGTCCGGTCCGGATGAACTACGATGCGAAGATGCCTGAAGCATTTCTCAAGCTGTTGCGAAGGAAGTTGAATTTCTCACAGCTGGACTCGCTCTATCCAGGTGCCAGCTACCACAACCGTAAATTCCTGATAGGCTTCCCGACCCTCGGGCGCAAACACCTCTGCTGGCCAGTGGAGAAGGCGGTCCCACACGCCCAGCTCGATAGTGGCACCGGGAGGACTGGGATCTTCAAGCGCCTGCAGAAGCATGATGTGCTCCTGCATCTGCCCTACCATTCGTTTGGCCATTTTCTGGACTTCTTGCGAGAGGCCGTGATGGATCCGCTGGTGAAAGCGATCTCCTTGACCCAGTACCGGTTCGCGCGCGACTCGTGTGTCGCGGCCGCGCTCGTAGCGGCAGTCCGCAATGGCAAGCGGGTCACGGTGATGGTGGAACCGCAGGCGCGCTTTGATGAGGAGGCAAACCTGGCCTGGGCGGCCGACTACCGCGAGGCTGGGATCAAGGTCATCATGGGGCTTCCAGGTCTGAAGGTGCATGCCAAACTCTGCCTCGTCGAGCGCACCGAGGGGAGGCGCAACCGATCATACTGCGCTATTGGAACCGGTAACTTCAACGAGTCGACTGCGAAGCTCTACACCGACCACCTGCTGCTCACCACCGACCCGGAGATCGGGAAAGATGTCGAGCGCTGCTTCCGCTATCTTGCGTCACCGGCGCGTGAGCCCAAGCTCACGAAGCTAGTGGCATCTCCTTTCGGCATGCGAAAACTGATTGAGGACTCGATCCATCGGGAGATCGCTCTTGCCGAGAAGGGTGAAAAGGCGGAGATCCTACTGAAGCTGAACAACCTCTCCGATCCTGTAACCGTAGAACTGCTCGACCGGGCGGCCATCGCGGGGGTCAAGGTTCGACTGATCGTCCGCAGCATGTATTCGGTGGTAGCTGACAGGAAGGTCAGGAAGAATCTCAAGGGAATTGGAATCGTGGATCGCTATCTCGAGCACTCGCGCATCCTCATGTTTGGGAACGGGGGGAAGCCGCAGTACTACCTCACATCGGCGGACCTGTTGCCGCGCAACCTGGACTCGAGGTTCGAGGTCGTCTGTCCGGTTGAGGACAAGAAGTTGCAGGGTGAGCTCTCGACCTATCTGCAACTCCAGTGGAAGGACGAGTTCAAGGCGCGCGAGCTTGATAAGAAGCTGTCGAACCCGCCGCGCAAGAAAGGGAAGAAGGCCAAGGCGACGCGGGCGCAGACGACGATTCGCGACTGGTTGGCGGCAGGTGGTGGTCCTGTCTAGCCGAGGGCGCTGCGCTTGTTGAAGCGTGCCATTTCGCGCTGGGCCTCGCGGTCGACCACCTTCGATTTGAGGGCCTCGCGCCTGTCCGCGTGGTCTTTGCCGCGGCAGACGCCGATCTCGATCTTTACGTGGCGGTTGCGCCAGTAGGCGCGCAGGGCGACGATGGTCAGGCCTTTGATCTGTGTCTGGGCGAAGAGCTTGTGAATCTCCTTCTTGTGGAGGAGGAGGCGGCGCGGCCGCTTCGCCAGGTGCTGTTCGAAGCTCGCATTGGCGTAGCTCTGGATATCGCAGCCGTAGAGGAAAACCTGGCCGTTTTCTACGCGGGCGAACGAGTCGCGCAAGTTGATCTTGCCCTCGCGGATCGACTTGACCTCGGTCCCCTTGAGTTCGATACCGGCCTCGAACCTCTCGATGACCTTGAAGTCGTGGAGCGCCTTTTTGTTTTTTGCGATGTCGGCGTCCATCAGTCTGGCTGGGGGTCCTAGGACGGGAGCCCGATGGTAGGTATGGTTCCCCGCGATGGGGGCTACTCCTCCGGTTCGTCGATGACGACCTTGCCTTCGATAATCTCCAATAGGGCGATGTCGGCAGTGCCCATGCGGGGGCCGACTTTGACGAGCGGGCTGCGACCGAGGTTGAGTTCCTTGACGCGTTTCGAGACAACGTTGATCAGGAGTGGCGGATCCTTGATGATCTCGGATGCTTGTTCTACTAGGTCACTTCTCATAGGTTGGTCTTTTCCATGGGCGACCCTCGGGGTGCCGCCGGGCTCTCCCGGAGCTGCGAAATCAATGATGTTGTTTGGCTCCACGGTTTGGTTGGTATCGGTTGTCGGCGCGCATTGCTTGTGCAGAGCACGACCGGTAGAACCATTGGCCTTAGCCGAACCCGCTGAAAAATCAAGGGGAAATGTCCCCGGCGTCCGATTCCAGCCTGTTTTGCGCCCCCGGTGCGCCGGCGATGCTGCTATTTTTCTCGGAGCAGGCTCTTTCCAGTCATCTCGGCTGGTTGCTCCACGCCGAGCATTCCCAACAGCGTCGGGGCGATATCGGCCAGGATCCCATCCTCGATGTCGAAATTCTCCGCATCGTCAGCGACGTAGAGCAGGTGGACGAGGTTGGTCGTGTGGGCGGTGTGTGGCGAGCCGTCGGCATTGATCATCTTTTCGCAGTTGCCGTGATCTGCGGTGATGAGCAGTTTGCCACCGAGTTCCAGTGCCCGGGTGACGACCCGCTCGACGCAGGCGTCAATCTTCTGCACCGCCTCGACTGCGGCCTCGACGATCCCGGTGTGGCCGACCATGTCCGGATTGGCAAAGTTGAGGATGACCAGGTCGTAGTCGCCCATGCGGGCGGTGATCTCGCGTGTGACCTCCTCGGCGCTCATCTCTGGCTGGAGGTCGTAGGTGGCGACTTTTGGGGAGGGGATGATCGACCGGTCCTCGCCCTCGAATGGTTGTTCGGCACCGCCGTTGAAGAAATAGGTGACGTGGGGGTACTTCTCCGTCTCGGCGATTCGCATCTGCTTGAGGCCTGCGCGGCTGACGACCTCGCCGAGCACGAGCTTGAGCTCCTCCTGGGCGAACGCGACATCGCAGGGGAACTTGGCATCGTATTCTGTTAGGGTGACGTAGTGTGTCTCGGGTCGCGCGATCCGATCGAAGCCGTCGAAATCTGGGTAGAGGAAGGCCTCTGAGAGCTGGCGCCCGCGGTCGGCGCGGAAGTTGAACCAGAGGACGACGTCGCCGTCGTTGATGCGCTGGGTATCGGCGTCACCGAAGATCATCGGCAGCAGAAATTCATCGGTCTTATCGTCTGCGTATTTGGCGGCGACCGCCTCGGACGGGAGCACATCCATCTTCTCACCGATGCCATGGACGATCGCATCCCAGGCAAGTTTGTTGCGGTCCCAGCGCTTGTCGCGGTCCATGGCGTAGTAGCGCCCGACGACGGTGAGGATTTTCGCGTTGTAGGGTGCGAGTTTATCCTCGCAATACGAGAGAAAGTCTTTGCCGCCGGTGGGTGATGTGTCACGGCCGTCGGTGATGGCGTGGACGACGATGTCTTCGACGCCCGCCTCGTGTGCGGCCTTGGCGAGGGCGATGAGGTGATCCTGGTGCGAGTGGACGCCGCCGTCTGAGACGAGCCCGATCAGGTGGAGGCGATGGCCCTTCGCCTTGTCGAATGCTCTGGCCAGATTGGGGACACCTGCGAGCTCGCCCTTCTCGATACAGAGGTTGATGCGTGTCAGGTCCTGGTAGACGATGCGGCCGGCGCCGAGGTTGAGGTGGCCGACCTCGGAATTGCCCATCTGCCCTTCGGGGAGGCCGACGTCGAGCCCGGATGCGCTGACCCTAGACTGCGGGTATTTCGCGTAGAGCTTTTCGTGGAATGGGGTCTTAGCGAGCAGGGTGGCGTCGCCGTTCTCGACGGCTCTCTCTGGGCCGTCTGGGTTAACGCCCCAGCCGTCGCGGATGATCAGAATGGTCGGATTTGGCATGGGCGGATACTCAACGAGCGATCCACCTCCCGTGCAAGTACTTTGCTTCCTGACGGGCGGCGGAGCCCGCGCCTAGTCCCAACGGTATTTGGTGATGCCCTTCAGGTCGCGGATGTAGACTTCATTTCCGGCGATCCCGATATGTGCCCAGGTTGGTGACTTGCTGATGCGCTGGCGGCTGACGATCTTAAGCTCGGTCGGGTCGGCCGCGATGAGTAGGAGTTCGCCGCGCTCGTCCAAAGCGAGGATCTGCTTCCCGTTGGTGATCGTCGACCAATACTCACCAAATTTTTCGTCACTTTGCCAGGCCTCTTCACCTGTTTCGAGGTTGATGCAGTGGAACCGGCGGTCGCGGCCGTGGAGATAGACGTAGCCGTCGATGACATCGGGTGATGCCATGTAGCCTTCGATTTTGTTGACCCATTTCTTGCTCGCGCGCCAGGTGTCGCCGTCCTTGCTGATGTCGAACATGAAGCAGCCGCCGCCGTAGGTGCTGGTGAAGATCTGGGAGTCGCCGATCACAGTTGGTGTCAGGATATTCATCCCACGGAATGCCTTCACCTCGTAGTCCCAGAGGACTTTGCCAGTCTCTAGGTCGAGTCCGGCGAGTTTGGTCCGGGTCTGGACGATCAGCTGACGTGTGCCGTGCAGCGTACTAATGATCGGGGAGGAAAATGCGCTTCCGTACATCTCGCGTTTGTCCTGCATGGAGGCCCAGATCTTTTTGCCGGTGTGTTTGTCTAGTTTCATGACAGCGCCTCCCGCCTGAACGTAGAGGTGATCGCCATCGACCATCGGTGAGGATGCGAATCCGAATCCGGGTGGCGGGGTGTCTTCCTGCGCCGGGAAATCGACCCGCCAGCGTTCTTTGCCGTCGGCAATGTTGATGCAGACGAGGACGTCGAGCATCCCCCCGACATAGATTGACTCGCCGTCGCAGACTGGCGTCGAGCGCGCCCAGCTACCATTTTTGGCAGCAAAGAACGGCACCTTCATCGAACCTGCCCAAGAGTGCTCCCAGAGTTGCTCACCGGTCTTCCGATCAAAAGCGCGGGTGATCTCGTCCTCCTTGTCCTTGGTTTCGACGGTGAAGACGTAGTCCTTCGATAAAACCGGGCTGGAGTAGCCCTCAGCGAGGCTCTTCGACCATTCCTTGACGAGCTTGTCGGTCTCTACAGAGTCCGGCCATTCGGCGCTCCCAGGAAGCTTGCCGTCGCGGCTGGGCCCCCGCCACTGGTACCATTCGGATGGTGGGGCGGCGCTGGCAGCATTGGCGGTGGCGAGCAGGGCGAAAATGGTGGCAGCAAAAAACCTCATGGGTCGATTATACGTCCCCTACCGCTAGAAGAGATGAAAATTTTTGTGAATTTGTTGCAGGTGGATGTATCTTCCCCGCCTTGGAAAAATCGACGATCATCAACCTGGTGCGCGAGGCCGTGCAGGCGAAGTACAAGCGCATGCTGGAGGCTGCGCGCGATACGGCTGCAGGCGTGACAGATCCAGAGAATAAGGCGGAGAACAAGTATGACACGCGCGGGCTTGAGGCATCCTACCTGGCGGCGGGTCAGGGCGAGCAGGTGGAGGCGCTCGCGGAGGCGGTGATGATGTTGCAGCCGACCTCGTTCCCGAGATTTGGTTCCGACGAAGGCATTGCAGCCGGCGCTCTGGTGGAGGGGGAGATTGGTGGTGAGCGGCTCTACTATCTGATGGCACCCAAAGCGGGGGGTATCACCTGCCAGTATGAAGGCTGCGAGGTGACGGTGCTGACACCAGACGCTCCGCTGAGGCAAAAACTGCTCGGCCTGAGGGCGGGCGATCGCGTGGAGCAGCCGCCATTGAAAGTCGTAAGGGTCTTGTAGACAGCAACGCCCCACCGGCGATCCGGTAGGGCGTTGGGAATCTGGGCAGGGCGCCAGTTTGCCCGCACTGCCATGTCGTTTCAGCGAAGGCTATTCGGCTCCGTCCTTCTTCTCTCCTTTGCCCTTACCCTTGCCTTTGCCTTTGCCGCCCTTTTTTCTGCTCGGCTCGGCGGTGAATTCCTCTTTGCTGAGTTGGCTGTCGTTGTCTTTGTCTTTCGACTTCATGATCCTCTCGGCCATCTCCGGGTGCTTCTTCGTTCCCGCTTTGAGTTCGTCGAGGGTGACCATGCCATCCTTGTTGTCGTCCAGTTTCTCGAAGCGCGCGGCCGGGTCACGGTGCTTTTTCTCTGGCTTCTTCTCTTTGTCGTCATCGGCGAGAGCAGCGGTGCATGCGAAGCCCGCGGCGAGGGCGGAGAGGGTGATTGATTTTAGAAATTTCATGTTTGGATCAGTGGGTTCAATTTGTCTGGCTTCCCGGGATTGGTCGGCGCAAGACTTAATGTCGCCAGGCGCCAAAAAGTTTCGCACTTTTTTCGCGTGGTCTCAGATTGCGAGCAGGAGATAGATCAGGATGACCACAGTGAACAGGATACCGCCAACCAGTTTGGCGTGCTTCCAAGGTGTCAGGTCGACGACTTTGGCATCGATCTGGACGTAGGGCTGTTCGAGCCGCATCGACTTTCCTAGCGCCAGTTGGAGGAGGACGAGGCCGACGAAGACAACGCCCATGAAGTGGTATCCGGAGCCGAAGGTGTTGCCGGCCCAGTCCCCACCGCCAGCGAAGGTGCCGGGGATCATTACGGCGAGGCCGACGATGGCAGTGATCAGCGCGCTCCGGCCATTGACCGTCCGGTTGAACATGCCGACGAGGACGATGGCGAGGATGGGGATGAAATAGATGCCGTTGAGTTTCTGGAAGTATCCGAACAGCGAGTCGCGCCCCATGAAGAAGGTCGGTGCAGCGATCGTCGCGAAGATGGCCACCACGAGGCTGCATGCCTGCCCGGAACGGACGGTCTGGAGCGGCGTGGCGTCCGGATTGATTACCTTCTTATAGACGCCGAGCGAGAACAGCGTCGCGCTGGAGTTGAGGACCGAATTGAAGGTCGAGAGGATGGAGCCGATGATGACGGCGGCGAAGAATCCGGTGAAGGCGGGCGGCAGGACATGGCGGACGAGCGAGCCGTAGGCCATGTCAGCATTCGGAGATTCGCTACCTTCGCTGCCGACCGTGCCGACGAGTTCGGCGAAGCCGGCATCTTTTACGTAGAGGTGGGCTGCGACGATTCCCGGGATGACGAGGATGATCGGTGCGAGGATCTTGAAGAAGGCTGCCAGCAGCACCCCCTTCTGCCCCTCGGCGAGGTTCTTGGCGCCGAAGGTGCGCTGGATGATCTGCTGGTTGGTTGTCCAGTAGAAGAAGTTGAGTAGCAGGACACCGGTGAACAGGGTCGGCCAGTAGACGTCCTCGCCCTTCGCCCCCAGCGATCGGAACGCGTCCGGGTCGGCAGCTTTGATCTCGGCGAGAGCGCCAAAGATCGAGCCATCGACAGCCTTGAGCGCGAAGAAGGTGATCATCACGCCACCGATCAGGAGACCGACCCCGTTGAAGGTATCCGAGACGGCGACCGCCCGGAGCCCGCCGAAGATCGCGTAGCAGGAGCCGACGACGGCGACAAAGATGACGACCGCCCAGATCGTTCCGAGCTCGTTCATATGCAGCGTGCCCTGCAGGTCGAGCATCCCCGATAGCCCCTTCGCCCCGAGGAATAGGACGGTCGGCAGGAGGATTAGCATGTAGGCGACGATGAAGACGAAGGTGGTCAGTGCGCGCACCCCACTACCGTAGCGCTCTTCGAGGAATTGCGGGATCGTGGCGATGCCAGACTTCAGGTAGCGGGGGAGAAAGACGAGGGCGAGGACGATGAGGGAGACACCGGCCACGACCTCCCATGCCATCACCGAGAGTCCGTCTTTGAAGGCGCCACCATTGAGGCCGACGAGCTGCTCGGTCGAGAGGTTGGTGAGGAGGAGCGAGCCGGCGATGAAGACCCCGGTGAGTGAGCGCCCGGCGAGAAAGTAGCCCTCCTCATCCTTCGTCCCTTTTCCGCGGGTGAAGAGATAGGTGAGGACGGCGACGACAGCGGTGAAGAAAAAGCAGGTAAGGATGGTGGTCATGCTGGCGCTGGTCTATCAGAGCCCACCCTGCTTGTCAGGCGAAAACTCGAATGGCGGCTACAGGCTGTAAGAACCAGTCGCCACCAAGCGTATCCTAGGCAGGGGGTGTAGCGGCGGTCGTCCTCCGAAATTTATGCGGTGGCGCATCTGCTGGGATGCCGTAGACTTTTTATAACGAAACCCAATCCATAGATACATGAAAACGATGAACCAGATCAAATGGGCGGCAGTTTTCCTCTGCAGTGCAAGCATCGCTGCCAATGCGGATCCGCAGATTCCAGCCCTCGATGCCATCAATCGCGTGTCGGAGAAACATGGTGTCAGGTACCTCGCCAAGATCGTCGAGATGAAGGGGGAGCGGGGGCAGGCGCAGCCGACCGAGTGGGAGTTGATCGTTTACGATCCGACCAACGATTACCTGCTGCGGGAATTTTGGATCGGTGATACGCGGGCGACCAACGAGGGTATCAACTACGATTACTACCCGAAGCGTCAGCCGGCCGGATTCATCAACATCGCAAAATTGAAATACGGTTCGGTCGAAGCGTTTAAGGTCCTAGACCGTGAGGCGGAGCGGGCGAAGATCGGCTTTGACAGCATCGACTACCATCTGCGCTGCCGCGAATTTTCCGATGAGCCGATCTGGACTTTGACGGCGAACGATGCCGATGGCCGCCGTGTGGGCCGCCTTGATCTGTCCGCACTCACCGGGCGCGTGTTGCGCACAGTGTGGTCGTATCGGGAAGGGAGAAAGGTTCCCCTGATTCGGGATTCTGCCCTAGCCCGTCTACCTGAACCGATCGCCGCGACCGAAGAGCGACGCGTCGTCGAGAGCCCGGTTCCGATTGAGGGCGAGCGCGTGATCGAGCCTGCGCGCCGCCCCGGGCCACTGGTGCCTGCGCCCGTCGTGCCTGGGGAAGTGATCGATCCAGGCACCGAAGTGCCAGAGGTAGTGCCGCTCGATCCAGATGAGCCCGAGCTAATCCCTGTGCCTGAGGAGCCGTAGGCGCTGATCGGATCTCTACAGAGAGGAGACCCAGCTCACAACCGTCGCAACCATCTCGTCCCGGTGGGCGGGGTCGTTGAAACTGTGGTCGGCTCCCCCGATCAGATGCAGCCTCTTCGGCTCGTTTGCGAGCGCGAAGATATCGTTTGAATCGTTTGGTAAAACGACGTCGTCCTCGGTGCCGTGGACGAGCAACCAGGGGATCCTCACCTCGCTGCCCTTCTCGACGATGCTGCCGAGCGATTCCATGTCCTTCATGAATGAGTCGGTGAGCGGGCAGTCCGGCTCTTCCCACATGAAGCCAGATTCTTCTGCGCCAAATTCGGTCTCGGCAAACTTCTTGCAGTCGACCATCCCGGCGAGCGAGACCAGCCCCCGCAGCCGGTCGTCTCGGATGGCGGTCAGGACACCGACAGCGCCGCCCATGCTGTGACCGGCGTAGTAGAGGATGCCGCCTTCTTCGGCGGCGGCATCGATCACAGCGGCGAGGTCGCCAATCTCTTTGGTGATCGTGCAGCTGGAAAATTCGCCCTCGGATTCGCCGTTGCCGGCGAAGGAGAAGCGCAGGGCATTGATGCCTGCCGCGGCGAGGCCATCGGCTAGAGCCACGAGGTGGGCGCGATCTTTATTGCCGGTGACGCCGTGGCCGATGAGCATGGTTGCGGAGGCGTTTTCCCGTCCGCTATGGAAGGTGTAATCGATTTTTTCGCCTTGGGGGTTTCGGATTTCTGTCTGCATGATGGCCTATCTATAGGCTGTCGGCTGCGGCGAGCTAGCAGAAATTTCTCATCTGGGAGCTCGGGTCAGTGACCGCCATCTTCCCACTTGGAAACCCGCCCATTGGTAAAATGGACAATACCGGCGGCGTAGGGAACATAGGTGACCGTCGGGCCGTAGTCGTAGAATCCGCCATAGCCGTAATAATTGCGATAGGGATACCTCCTGAGACCGCCGCCATAGCCGACGTTGAACTGGTTGCTCCAGACCGGGGTCGTGCGGGTGTAAGTCCAGCGCTCG
>Ga0316197_10000531_pt1 | contig 26587 bp, 25 predicted proteins | sample OudBiesiAoxic_MG_FD_204939 | JGI IMG/M metagenome (GOLD analysis project Ga0316197, IMG submission 204939) | Coastal sediment microbial communities from Oude Bieten Haven, Netherlands - site A oxic | ecosystem: Environmental > Aquatic > Marine > Coastal > Sediment | place: Netherlands... | reverse complement strand
TTTTTTAATTCTCCTCTCTCTATATTATTAAAATAAGATTGAGTTATTCCGATGGACTTAGCAAATTTATTTTGACTTAGATTTAATTCTATTCTTTTGTTTTTTATAAATTTATTAAAAGTCATGATAGATATCAACTCCCTATATATTGTTATAGTTAATTATAACCTCAATTTGTAAATATTACAAATGATGATTTAATAATTACGCTGGATTTTTGGTTATGTTGTAGAGGTAATATTTAAAATTAAAGGTATATTATGTTAAACTAAAAGGGAGTTGATGAATTTGGAAATTTTATTTTGGCATGGTTATCTTTTACATGGCAGTGGCAGTAATATTTTTGCACTGAATATAGTAGAAGAATTTTTAAAAGAAAATAATGTATATTTATTTTCTCAGGAAAATAAATGGGATGAAATAGAAGGAATTGGTTCCCATTGGATTATGGATAGTAATCAAGATATATCTATAAAAACAAAGTTTAAAGAAACTGGATTTGTAGGAGTAACTCCTTATATAGGAGATCTCCTTCCTGTCTTTGTCTACGATGATTATGATGGGTTTAAAGTTAAAACATTTGATAAATTAACAAATATGGAATTAGAAAGATATATAGACTTAAATGTGAAGGCTCTTATAAAATTTTTACAAACAACCAAGATAGATATAATATATTGTAATCACTTTGCTATTTCTCCTTATATAATGAAAAAAGTGGAAGAAAAGACCGGGGTGCCATATGTGGTTATTGGTCATGGGAGCTCATTAAATTATATTATAAGCAAAGATAAAAGGTATATGGATCTCTCCTACGAAGGATTTTTAAGTTCTAAAAATGTAGTGGTTCAAAGTGAGTACATTAGAGGAAGATCTTGTGAAATTTATGAAAAAATAGATTTTTTTAAAGATCCTAGGTTTCAAATAATTCCTTCAGGAGTTAATTTCGATAAATTTAATAGATTATTAAAAAGGGAAGAAATAAAAAAAATTATAGAAGATAAAGTCCATTTTTCCAATGGGCCATCAAAAGAAATATATGATGAAAATTATGAGAAAATAAAAAAAATAGAAGATATTGAGGAGATAAAAAAAATTGTAGATAGATCAGAGGAAGGGATAGAATATAGGGATATAGACAGTGATCTCATGTCTAAATTAACTGAAAAATTAAAAGATAAAAATAATATCTTATACATAGGAAAATTAATTATTTCCAAGGGAGTGCAAATTCTGTTGATGAGTTTACCCTATATTTTTCAAAAAAATCCCAATGTAAGTATAACTATCGTAGGCTATGGGAAATTCAGGCCGACTTTAGAAATCTTATTGAGAGGATTAATAGAGGGAAATAAAGAGTTATTAGAAATTATTATTGAAAAAGGAAATTATTTAGAAGGAAAAAAACATGGGGAGTTAAAATACTTATCAAAATTTTGGAATTCATTAAAAAAAGATGATAAAATAGAAAGGTATCTAGAACTAGCTAAAAAAATAAATTTGGATAGAGTAGTCTTTTTAGGAAAATTAGATCACGATATTCTACCCTATGTAATAAAAAAACATAGTGTAATTGTAGTTCCATCTATTTTCCCTGAATCTTTTGGAATGGTAAGTATAGAGGGGATGTCTCAGGGACTGATTCCTATAGTCTTCAATCATTCAGGGTTAAAAGAAGTTATTCCTTTTAAAGATAGTTTAGTGGATTTAGATGATGAGGTTGTAAATAATCTGGAGAAGGTGATAAATTTAAATTTGGAGAAATTAGAAAAGATCCCAAATATAGATAAAAAATTTATAATAGAAAGTAAAAAATATTCCTTTGAATCAGTAGCTAAAAGGTTACTTGATCTAGGATAAAAAAGGAGGTGGGTTATTATCAATATACAAAAAAGTGTAATCAAAATTTCAGTGATTAGTTGTTTAATACCCATCTTTTTTTTGGGAATATATAGTTTTCTTTTAACACAAAGTGAGACTAAAAAGAGGGAGCAGGAAAAGATTGAGTTTATCTTTGCTTCGGAAAAAAAACAATTAAAATTGATCAATCATAAGATGGAGGCCATATTAGATCTTTTAGAATTTTTTATAATACATAGTAAAAAAGAAAAGTCTAATCAAAATGAGTTTGGAGATCTAATAGAAGGGATGATGGAACGTGTAGTAGTAGATAATAAAGAGGTCGAAAATATATTTTATGGTGATAGGAATGGAAATTTTTCATTTAAGGGGACAAGGAATATTATGTCTAATGGATATGATCCAAGAAGTCGACCATGGTATAGAGGTGCTATAGAGAAAGGTGAAGGCTATCATATTACAGATGTTTATAGATTTCCACGTGGAAAGAGTGGGATTACAATTGCAAAGACTGTATTTTTTCAAGGTGAAATGTTAGGAGTTGTGGGAGTGGATCTTAATTTTTCAGATTATCAATTAAAGATGTCGCGTCTGTCTATTGGGAAAACCGGGAAGATGTTTATCATAGATAAGAAGGGGTCAATTGTTGTAGATGCTGGAGAAAAAGGTGTAAATGATAAAAATATAACTTTGATAAAAAAATATATGGGTTCAAAATTCAAGGGTAAAAATTCTTATTTAGATGAAATTGTGAAAGGAAAAAAAACATTAATAATAGATATAGATACCTCTAATGGTGGAAAATATTTTAGATTAGAGCCTGTTTTAGAATTAGGGTTAATCATGGTAGGAGGGACGTATAAAAAAGAGTTAAAAGAATTACCTTTGAGGATAATAAAAGTTGGATTGATTGTTAGTTTGACAGGAATGATAATTTCTCTATTAATAATAAATTCATTCTCTAAAAAATTAAATATTCAATTGAGAAAATTAAGTATCATAATAGAGGGAATTTCAAATGGAAATTACAGTAAAGATCTAAAAAAGATATTGATGTATATATCTAAAGATTCTGAATTGAATGTAATAACTAAAGAGGTAAAAAATATTCAAAAAAATGTAAAAGTAAGAGAAGAAAAATTAAAGGAAATTGCCAGAATAGACTCCTTAACAGGAGTATATAATAGGCAGAGTTTGACTAGCTTTTTAGAGCAGGAAATAATTAAAAATGAGATGTTCCAGTCTGTGTTTTCTGTGATTATGTTTGATTTAGATGATTTTAAAAAGATAAATGATATCTATGGCCATGTCTTTGGTGATTTTGTACTGAAAGAAGTTGGTTTAATTTTAACAGAAGAAACTAGTAAGGCAGATAAAATATGCCGGTATGGGGGAGAAGAATTTTTAATTATTTTGCCTAATACTAACGGAGTAGATGCTTTTAGAGTAGGTGAAAGATTAAGGAAAAAAATAGAAAAACGAGAGTTTTTGAAAAACAAGAATAAAGTAAAATTAACTATAAGTGGTGGAGTAGTGGAATATAAAGAAGGTATGAGTACAGAAGGATTGATAGAGGTAGTCGATAAGTTATTATATGAGGCTAAAAAATCAGGAAAAAATAAAATTTCACATTAAAAATTGTAATTTTGAGATATGGTCATAGCATTGAAAATAAAGGAATTTCATGCTATAATTTTCTGAATAAAAATAAAATAAACATGTAATTTAAAGGACAAATATAAGATCAATTATGATTGAATAAAATAGATAGTATAGGTGGTAAATATGGATATTTTAGAGATAAGAAGAGAAATGCTAGGAGTTAAGGAGAGATTAACTGGAATTAGGGGGCATCTTTGACTTAGAGAAAAAAAATCATGAGATAAAAGAATTGGAAAGTGAAACCCTAAAAGATGGATTTTGGAACGATAAGAAAGAAAGTTCTAAGATAATTAAAAATTTAAATTCTTTAAAAGTGATTGTAGGAGAATATAACGATATATCTGATGCGATAGATGAATTAGATGTACTCATTGAATTTGTAGAAGCTGGGGAAGAAGAATTTGCAGAGGAACTTCAAACTAAATTTTCTAAACTCATAAAGGAGATCGAAGATTTTGATACTAGTCTGCTTTTAAACGGTGAATATGATGAAAATGGTGCTATCTTTACTATCCATGCAGGAGCAGGAGGAACAGAATCTTGTGACTGGGCAGAGATGCTCTACAGGATGTATAGTAGATGGTTTAATTCTAAAGGATATAAGGTTGAGGAACTTGATTATCAGGCAGGTGACCAAGTAGGGATAAAATCTATTACCCTTTTAGTAAGTGGATCAAGAGCTTATGGATATTTAAAAGGTGAAAAAGGGGTTCATAGATTAGTTAGAATCTCTCCCTTTGATGCTGCTAAAAAAAGACACACATCTTTTGCTTCTATAGATGTAACACCGGAAATCGATGATACCATTAATATTGAAATTATTCCTAGTGATCTAAAGACCGATACATTTAGAGCAGGAGGAGCAGGAGGACAGCATGTAAATACTACTGATTCAGCAGTAAGAATAACTCATATGCCTACTGGAACGGTTGTTCAATGTCAAAATGGTAGATCGCAGCTTCAAAATAGGGAAACAGCCCTAAAGATGCTGAAATCCAAGATGTTAGAGGTAGAGATGAAGAAAAGGGAAGATGAACTAAAAAAACTTCATGGAGAACAATCTGATAATAGTTGGGGAAATCAAATAAGATCATATGTATTCCAGCCATATACAATGGTAAAGGATCATAGGACCAGTACAGAAAGTGGAAATGTAAAAGCAGTTATGGATGGATGTATAGATGAATTTATAACTGGATATTTAAGATGGATAAAAAAATAAATTTAGGAGGAATATAGATTATGTGTAAAGAAATTAGAACAAGAATAGCACCTTCTCCAACAGGAGATCCCCATGTGGGAACAGCTTACATAGCTTTATTTAATTTAGCTATGGCTAAGAAAAACGGAGGTTCATTTTTACTTAGAATAGAGGATACAGATCAAACTAGAACTACTGCTGATTCAGAAAAGCAGATATTTGATACTTTAAACTGGTTAGATCTAGGTTGGGATGAAGGTCCAGATGTAGGTGGAGATTTTGGTCCATATAGACAATCTGAAAGATTTGATCTATACGGAAAATATGCTGCTGAATTAGTGGAAAAAGGAGAAGCTTATTACTGTTTCTGTACAAGAGATAGATTAGATAAATTAAGAGAAAGACAAAAAGCCATGAAAAAAGCTCCTGGATATGATGGACATTGTAGATCATTATCTAAAGAAGAGGTTGCAGCTAAATTAGAAGCTGGAGAGGAATATGTAATCAGACTTAAGATGCCATATGACGGTGAAACTGTTATAAAGGATGTTTTAAGAGGGGAAGTTAGATTTGAAAATAATAAGATCGACGATCAAATTTTATTAAAAGGTGACGGATTCCCAACTTATCATTTAGCTAACGTAGTAGATGACCATTTAATGGGTATAACTCATGTTATAAGAGCAGAAGAATGGATTTCTTCTACTCCTAAACATATCCAAATGTATAAGGCTTTTGGATGGGATATGCCTGAATTCGTTCATATGCCATTACTTAGAAATGCAGATAGAACAAAGATCTCTAAGAGAAAAAATCCTGTATCATTAAATTACTATATTGAAGAGGGTTATTTAAAAGAAGGGATGATTAACTTCTTAGGTCTTATGGGATACTCTGTAGGAGAAAATAAGGAAATATTCACTTTAGATGAATTTATAGAAACTTTTGATATTACAAGAGTATCATTAGGAGGACCGATCTTTGATTTAGAAAAATTAGGATGGGTAAATAATCAACATATGAGAATGAAGGACTTAACAGAATTGACTGAAATGTCTAAGAGATTCTTCGTGGAAAGAGGATTTGTATCTGAAAACGCTGATGAAAAAGAGATGAAAACTTTAGAAAGAATAGTTGATATCTTGAGAGAGCCTGCAACTACTATGAAGGGATTAGCAGCATTAGCTGACATCTACTATGTAGATGAATTTAAGTTACCTGAAACAACTGAAGAGATGAGTAACAAGCAGAAAAAACCAATTCAAAGACTTCATAATGCTATAAAAGGTGAAGACGAAATAAAAGCAATAAAGCATTTTGCAGAGAAATTAGAGAATGCAAATGAAGAGTTAACTGTAGAAGAGGTAAAGGCTATGTTAAATGAGACTTTAGATGTTCTAGGAACAGGACCTGGTAAAGTATTTATGCCACTTAGAGCAGTAATTACTGGTCAAGGAAAGGGTGCTGAATTATACAATGTTATCTCTATCATAGGGAAGGCAAGAACTTTAGCTAGAATTAAAAATATGAACGAACAATACAAGATATATTAATTTTATATTTAATGTTTGTACTATAAAATAATAAAAGATGATTTGTATATTATGTGCAAATCGTCTTTTTATTATATTTTTAAAATTGTTTTGTGAAAAAATTAAAAAAAGAGTATTCTCTAGATGGGTATAGTATAATGCAAAATGGAGGAGAATTTAATGAAATAGGGCATTTTCATCTTCATGTATTTCCAAGATATAAAGGCGACGGTTTTGGATGGTTAGATAATGAAACTGAAGTTTGTAATTTTGAAAAAATTAGAGAAAAATTGAAATTATAGGAATTAAAAAATAGGGCTAACCGTTTGGTTAGCCCTATTTAAATCTATTATTTAACTAATTTTTTTAATTCATTACAAACAAATTCTACATGTGGTCCAACGATAACTTGAACAGATGTTTTTCCTGGTGTTAATACTCCAGAAGCAATTTTCTTGATCTTTTCTTTTTGAACTAAATTTTGGTCTTTAACTTCTAATCTAAGTCTAGTAGCACAGTTGTCTATATCTACTAAGTTGTCAGCACCACCAAGGTATTCAAGTAATGCTTCAGCTGTTGCAGTATGAGTTGTAGGAGCAGAAATTTCCTCTTCATTTTCTTCCACATCTTCTCTACCTGGAGTTTTTAAATTCCATTTTTTAATAGCAAATGTAAATAATGAATAGTATACTACAAAGAAAATTATACCTTGAACAATTAACATATACCACTTTATAGCTAAAGGGTTACGAGTTGATAAGAAAAAGTCAACAAATCCTGCTGAGAATCCAAATCCTGCCATCCAATGCATTGTTGCTGAAATATAAAGAGAAAGTCCAGTAAGTACAGCATGTAAAAAGTATAATGGAGGAGCAACAAACATGAATGAAAATTCTAAAGGTTCTGTAATTCCTGTAAAAAATGATGCTAAAGCTCCAGCTAACATGATTGCAGCTACTTTATCTCTATTTTCAAATTTTGCAGAACGGTACATTGCTAAAGCTGCACCAGGTAATCCAAACATCATGATAGGGAAAAATCCAGCTTGATACATACCTGTAATACCTGGAATACCAGTCCCTTTTGCAATAGACGCCGCTCCACCCAAGAAATTAGGAATATCGTTAATACCAACAACATCAAACCAGAATACAGGGTATAAAGCATGATGGAGTCCAATAGTTAGAAAAAGTCTATTAAAGAACCCAAATAATCCTGCACCTAAAGGTCCCATTTTTTGAAGGATAATACCAAATGCAGTTAAGCCACCAAAAACCATAGGCCAAATGTATAATAAAGCGAATGATACGACAATCATAACTAAAGAAACAACAATTGGAACTAATCTTTTTCCAGAGAAAAAAGATAGAGCCTTATGCAATTCGACCTTACTAAATTTATTATATAGTGCAGCTGAAATAACCCCTACTAAGATACCAATAAATTGGTTTCCATTATTAACTTTTGAAAAAGCAACTGAAACTTGGTTAGGATCAATTCCTTGAAGGATAGCGACTGTGCTAGGATTTAATAATGTAGTAACAACCAACATTCCAACTAGCCCAGAAAGAGCAGCAGAACCGTGCTGATCCCTAGACATTCCAAAAGCAACACCTATAGCAAATAATACGCCCATATTATCAATGAGTGCAGCTCCAGCTTTTATTAAAAGGGCTGCAACTTGACTATTTGCTCCCCAACCAGTAGGATCTATCCAATAACCAATACCCATTAATATTGCTGCTGCTGGAAGTACAGCCACAGGAACCATTAATGCTTTACCAATTCTTTGTAAATATTTAAACATGTTTTTCCTCCTTGAAATCATATAATTATAAAACTTTTATACGGTCTAAAATTTGTTACTTAGATTAAGATACTCGGTAAATACTTAATCTCCTTCTAATTTTTTTAATTTAATTCATATATTTATTAAAAGGAAATATATTGATATAATCTAATACAATATATATCGATAAGTAACACTCTTTGACAACATGATACAGTATAATGATATCAAAAATCAAGCTTTTTGTAAAAAAAATTCATTTTTTTTAAAAAAATGTGTTTTTTTTTCAAAAGGATTGACAATGATAAAAAATAAAACTATAATTTGGTAAATAAAATATAAATTCGGAGGGAATATTATGAGAGTTATAATTACTGAAAAAAATATTGGTGACTGGGCAGCCTGTTATGTAGCAAACAAAATACTAGAAGCAAAACCAACTATAGAAAAACCATTTGTATTGGGATTGCCAACAGGGTCAACGCCTTTAGGGATGTATAAAAGACTTATTCAGTTTAATAAAGATGGGATAATTAGTTTTGAAAATATAGTTACATTTAATATGGATGAATATGTAGGTTTAGATAAGGAACATCCACAGAGTTATCACCACTTTATGTATGAGAACTTTTTTAATCATATAGATATAAAGGAAGCTAATATCAATATATTAGATGGGATGGTTTCAGATTATAAGGCTGAATGTGTAAGGTTTGAAGAAAAAATGAAAGCTGTAGGAGGAGTAGATCTATTTTTAGGTGGAATTGGTCCAGATGGTCATATTGCATTTAATGAACCAGGATCATCACTTACTTCTAGAACGAGAGATAAGGAATTAACTGCAGATACAATCATAGCGAACTCAAGATTTTTTGATGGAGATGTAAATAAGGTGCCGAAGTTATCATTGACTGTAGGAGTAGGGACGATACTAGATGCTAAAGAAGTCTTGATCATGGTAAATGGACATCATAAAGCTCGTGCACTTCGTCAGGCTGTAGAAGAGGGAATCAATCATATGTGGACAATTTCAGCTCTTCAAATGCACGAAAAAGGTATTATAGTATCAGATGAAGAGGCTACAGTGGAATTAAAAGTAGGAACTTATAGATATTTTAAAGATATAGAGAGTGCAAATTTAGATTCTGAAAAATTAATTGAAGATCTATATAATAGAGGAAAATAAAGGTTATTTTGAGATGGATAGAAAAAGAGAAAAAGACCTAAGGATTCCATCCTTAACTGGGATACTTTTTCTCTGTAGCAAGAAATAAGTATCCAAAAAGTGCCAGAAGTTTCTAATTGTCTTACTGAGTGATCCCAGTGATCTCCGTTTCTTATGGGGATACCTGACGGGCACGGTGGGTAGGACGAAACTCGCAAGATATTTACTGTGGAAGCTAAACGACTAGAAACTTAAAATCTTAAAATGAAAATAACTAATAATTTATAAAATTAGAGGGAACAGTGTCAAGATTTGAAAGGGAGATGAAATGTATGTATGCATTGGTAAATGGAAGAATATTTACTGGAGAAAAAACTGTCTTTAATAGGGCAATTATTATAGATGGTAAAAAAATAAAAGAGGTTGTGAAATCAGAGGATCTAGATACTTTATATCCAGAGATAGAAAAAAAAGATATAGACGGAAACCTTATAGCACCAGCATTTATAGATCTACAGTTGAATGGCTGTGGAGGAGTTTTGGTGAATGATAATTTATCTGTTGAAACATTTAAAATAATGAATGAAACTAATATAAAATATGGATGTACGATGTATGCTCCTACTCTAATTACTTGCGAGGACGAAAAGATAGAGAGTGCTCTTCAAGTCATGGAAGAGATTGAAGATCTAGAAAGTTTAGGAGTTTTAGGGCTTCACATAGAGGGGCCTTATATATCAGTGGATAAAAAAGGAACCCATAGGGAAGATCTGATAAGAATTCTATCAGATGATATTATAAAAAAAATATCTAGATCAAAGACAACTATTCTTACTTTGGCACCTGAAAATGCAAAACCTGAGCATATAAAAACTCTGAAAAATGGAGGGATAAATGTGGCTCTAGGACATACCAATGCTACCTATGAGGAGGTAATGGAGAAGAAACCATATGGAATAACTTTAGCTACCCACCTATATAATACTATGAGTCCATTTACCCATAGGGAACCAGGAGTTATTGGAGCAGTGCTAGATTCCAAAGATATAAGAGCTGGGATAATAGTAGATGGATTCCATTGTCACTATGCCAGTGTAAGAATCGCTAAAAAATTAATGGGAGAAAGACTATACCTTGTTACAGATGCAGCGTCTCCTGCTGGAACTGATATGATTGAATTTATGTTTGAAGGGAAAAAGTGTTTTAATAAAGATGGACAACTGAGAAATGAAGAGGGTAATTTGGCTGGATCAGTATTGACCATGGATCAGGGAGTCAGAAATTTGGTAGAATATGTAGGAGTGCCTTTAGAAGAAGCTCTGAGAATGGCGTCTTTATATCCTGCTAAAGCTGTGAATATCGATGATAGATACGGGAAAATAGCTGATGGTTATACAGCAGATTTAGTTATTATAGATCAAAAAATAAAATTAACAGATGTAATAGTAAAGGGGCAAAGCAGAAGGTAGATCAAAAAACTTCTAATTGATTATTTTAATTAGAAGTTTTTTTTGGTTTTTGTAGTAAAATAAATAAAAAAAGGAGTTGAAATTTATGGATGAATTAATAAAATGCCCAAATTGCGGGGGAAATATAATTAAAAATAACGGAACAGGTGAACGTCAATGTGAAAATTGTAAAAAAAGATTTGTAAAAAGAGCACTCTGTGAAGTGTGTGGAGAAGAATTAGAAAAGCTATCTGCTTGTGGAGCACAACAGTTTTTTTGCAATAAATGTAAAGTTTTAAAATCTAAAAAAGAGTTAGATTATTTCTTTAGAGAAGCAAAGGATGAAGAAATAAATTAAAATCAAACCTGCCTAATAATTAGAGGTCAGTCCTCTAATTATTAGGCAGGTTTTTTATTTATAAAACTCTCTTTTAAGTATACTCATCAAAATTTCATCGTGATATTTTCCTTGTCTAAAAAGTTCCTCCCTTAGAACCCCTTCTCGAGTAAAACCACATTTTTCATAACATTTAATGGCTCTTTCATTGAAAGAATAGACACAGAGGGCTATTTTATTGACATTCATCTCCTCAAATATGAATTTAACCAAGGTATTTATGGCATCGCTTCCATACCCCTTACTCCAATATTCCTTATCTCCTATAAATATTCCGATCACGGCCTTTCTATTCTTCCAATCAATCTTATTTATACCACATCCTCCAATATATCTACCCTCTAGAGTTTCTATGGCAAATGTGTAAGTATCTTTTATAGCACTTACACTACTATACCACTTTTCCTCATCTTCTAATGTGTATGGATAAGGTACTCCAATCTGTAAATTTTTTCTAACTTCAAAATCATTTAAAAACTCCTTTGCTTTTTCTATATCTTCCTTTCGGTATTCCCTCAGTTGTACTAACTTCCCTTGATACATCTTTTTTCCTCCCTAAAAATAATTTTTTTAATAGGAGTATACTCTATAAATAAAAATCTTCCAAAAAGAATAGTTAGTTTTGTTGACATTATATTCAAAATAAAGTAATAGTATGATACAGAAAAAATAATGTAGATTTTAATAGAAGTAATTTCTATATTTTGATTTTAAAGGAGAAAAACGAGGTTTTTGGTAGATTAAATATATAAATAAAAAAGGAGGAAATAGATGAATTATTATTTAGATGTGTTGAGAAAATGGAAAGATTTTGGAGGAAGATCTGACAGGAGGGAATATTGGACATTTGTATTGGTCAATTTTGCAATAAATATAGGGTTGGCTATGGTGGAACAAATTATTTCTCCTGAAAGTGGTGTACTTTCAGGGATATATGCATTATTTATAATTATACCAGGGGTTGCAGTGGCCATAAGAAGATTACACGACATAGGGAAAAGTGGATGGATGCAACTGATTATATTGATTCCATTAGTAGGTTGGATATGGTTTCTGATCTTAATGGCTAAAGAGGGGGAAAGCGGTAGAAACCAGTATGGAGAGAATTTGAGGGGAACAAGATTTTAATAAAATAGAATTTATAAAAGGATGTATACTATGAAATGGGAAAAATTGCTGAATGTAGAATATTTTAGGGATAAAGATATAGAAAACCAATTGGAGGAATTAAAGAAAGATTCGTCTAAGATTATCTTTAGCTCGGCTTTTAGGAGGTTACAAAATAAGACTCAGATATACCCTTTAGAAAGCAATGATTTCGTTAGGACAAGACTGACTCATTCTATAGAAGTATCTACAATAGCACAAATAATAGGAAGTAAGGTGGAGAAAAAACTCATAGAGATGGAGGAGTTACCAGAAGGAAAGAAAGGGATGATTGAAAATATTTTAAAGGCGGCATCTCTGATACACGATATAGGGAATCCTCCTTTTGGACATTATGGAGAATTTATCATCCATGATTTTTATACTAAATATTTTGAAGAAAAATTTGAAAATAATGTTGATTTCTATGGACATATTTGGTCCATGGAAGAGCGATATGACTTTGAAAAATTCGAAGGAAATGCCCAGGCTTTTAGACTCCTAAAAAAGCTCCAATATCTAAGAGATGAAAATGGACTTAATCTATCATTTCAAACTTTGGCTACAATAATAAAATATCCTAGATCTTCCACAGAGGGATGTAAAAAAAATGAAGATCCTAGCTATAAAAAATTTGGATATTTTTCCAGTGAGAAGGAATCTTTTAAAAAAATATTTGATTCTCTAGAAATAAAAAATAAAGATGGTAAGATAGCAAGATATCCATTGGTTTATCTATTAGAAGCAGCAGATGATATTGCATATACAATAGCTGATATTGAGGATGGATGTAAAAAAGGTGTTTTAGGATTGGGAATTATAAAAGAAAAATTATTTAAATATTGTGATATAACCAGTAAAAAAGAACAAGAAATATTGAAGAGTTTAGAGGTTATAGAGGTTGATTTAGATTATCCAAAACCCTTTGAGATCGCTATCCAAGTGACTAGAAAAAAATTACAAAATTTTATGATGGATTCAGTTGTAGATACTTTTATAGAGTATTATGATGAAATTATGGAGGGAAACTATAAAGGTGAACTCCTAAAAAATTCAAAGGCATGTTGGGTAGAATACGCTTTCCGTGATCTTTTAGAAATATTGATCAGTGAGAAGGAAGTAATAAAATTAGAGGTGGCAGGAGATGCAATAATTAGAGTATTACTCAAAGAGTTTACAGATGCAGTGGCTTCACCTAATAGAGATATAATAGGGACCAAGGAGCAAAAACTATTTCGATTAATATCTAGTAATTATAGATTTTTAATGAAAAAATATCCAGATACGGAAAATAAATTATACAATGAATTACATCTAGTAGCTGACTTTGTTTGTGGGATGACAGACACTTATGCTTTGGATCTATATCAGGCTATTACAGCTATAAAATATTAGAATAAGGGGGAGATCTTATGGATATAAGTATAATATTTTTTTTAAATGTAATATTTGTATCTATAGTCAATCTTTTAGGAGGGAAGGAAGCATTGCTTTGTTCCCTTTTGTTTATTTTAGGAGTTTATATTAAGAAAAAAGACAAGATGTTAGCATTGATTTTGATGGGAATGACGATGTTTATATATATAAATTATAGTACAAGAACCATGGAAAAATTGAGTGAAGATAAAATTTATGAATTTCAGATGGAAGTGATCTCAGACAGAGCTAAGATAATAAAAGTAGATGAAAAATATTTGAAAACTAGTTATTATCCTATTTTAGATAAATTTTTAGAGGAGGGCTCATACAATACTCTAGGAAGGGTAAGAAAAATAGAAGAGAATAGGGTCGAGATGTCTATTCTAAAAGAAGAAAAGATAGAAACTAGGATTAGAGACTTTTTAAACAATAGAGCAGACAAAGTAGGTGCTGAATTTTCCTATGAATTTCAAAATTTTATTAAGGCTGTTTTACTAGGGAGAAAAGAAGGCATATCTGAAGAGATAAGAAAAAAATTTAACTATACAGGAACTTCCCATATTCTTGTAATATCAGGACTTCATATAGGTATAATAATATTTTCTATATTGACACTATTGAAAAGGCTCCCCTATCAGATAAGGTATGTGTTGGCAGGAATAATTCTTACAGCTTATTGTTATGGGGTAGGATTTACTCCATCTGTTCAGCGTGCCTATATTATGGGAATATTATATTTGGCGGCTAAGATTTTTTATGAGGAAAGGGAGATGACAAAAGCATTGATGGTGGCTTTTATAGTGTCTAATGTTATAAATCCATATGCTATTAGGAGTATCTCCTACCAGATGTCTTATCTAGCTCTTGTAGGAATATTGTTTTTAGATCCCAAAGTTAAAGAACATTTAGGAGATCTCCTACCTAAAAAAATAATGAAATATAATATTATTAAATTTCTTATACTGAGTTTTTCCATTCAAATTATTTTGATACCTATATTTTTATATTATTTTAGAGTATTACCCTTGTTTTCCTTTATACCAAATTTAATAGTTATTCCACTGGGTTCAGCTACAGTACTTATGTTATTTATATCTCTCCTACTATCCTTTGTAGGATTAGAAAAAATATTGATTCCAGTTGGGTATATGCTTTACATAATTTTGATTTTTATAATAGATATGTTTTCTAAAATTCCATTTTTAACTTTGGCATTTTATGATAGAATCTCCTTATTATTATATATCTTTCTATATGTTATAATATTGTTATTCATACTTTTTAAAAGGGAAAAAATAAGAAGATACTGGTATATATCTTTAGGGATAATTCCTTTAGTATTTTTAGTACCATCTCAGAGGATAGAAAAATTAGATTTGAAATGGGTAAACTATCGGAGTATTCCTAATAAAGTATTATTTTTGAATAAAAAATTAGAAAGAAGAGACCTTCTTTTATTGAAAGATAACGGAATAAATAGGTTAGACTATATAGTTACTTCCTATGATATGAAAAACAAAGAATTAAAGAAAGCTTACCCAAATGCTATAGAGACAATACTAAATAAGGGTGAGGGAATAAGAGTAGGAGATGAATATTTTATAAACGAAAAAGGAAAGATAAAGATAAAGTAAAAAAAGGAGTTCAACTATGAAAGAGTTTTTTGAAAATTTTAAATATGCAAATAGAGATATGCCTAGATCGACTAAGATTATCTATGGAGGTTTGGCAGGATTGTTATTGGTGTTTATGATAGGTCGCCTGGTAAAGACACCAATGATCCTTATTATGATTGGAATCCTCATGGTATCTATAATATTGCATGAGTTAGGTCATGGAGTAACAGCTTATCTAAATGGAGATCCGACAGCTAAAGTAATGGGACGTTTGACATTAAATCCTATAAAACATATAGATCCATTGGGGATGTTACTACCTATGGGGCTTATATTGATGGGATCTTCCTTTATAATAGGGTGGGCAAAACCAGTTCCTGTAAATTATCGAAATTTAAGAAGGGGAGAATTTAGTGTTTTTATGGTATCTATAGCTGGAGTAGTAGTGAATTTTACCTTGGCTTTTATAGGAGCTAGTATAATTAAATTTTTTCCAGAAATATATACGACAAATGAGATAGTTCATATGGCAACAATATATTTAATCAGAATAAATTTAGTTTTAGGAATATTTAATATGTTGCCTATCCCACCTTTAGATGGATCAAAGATCCTTTGGAGTCTAGGAGGAGACTGGATAAAAGACGTAGTCGAAAGTTTAGATAGATATGGATTTTTTATAATAATTGCACTAAGTTATCTAGGAATATTATGGAAAATAATTGATCCAATATTTGATTTTTTAGTGAAAATATTAAACATGTATATTATGTGATATCGATGATATCATGATAAATAAAAAAAGATTAGGAGTGTAAAAGAGAAATGTTTTTTGAGATTACAAATTATATAGGGATTATAGCTTTTGCTATATCGGGGATGTTAAAGGGATTAAAATATAAGTTAGATATTTTTGGTGTAACGGTATTAGGTGTAACGACTGCAGTAGGTGGAGGGATTCTTAGGGATATGCTCCTAAACGAGATCCCAGGGTCACTACTCAATGAGAAAGATGCATATTTAGCCATAGCTATATCATTAGTTAGTTATCTTTTTTTACATAATAAACTAGAGGGAAGTAGAAAAATTTCAAGGTTTATAATGATATCTGATGCATTAGGATTAGCAGCTTTTACAATAATTGGAGCTGAAAAAGGTGTGAATGCTAATTTAGGACCATTTTCTACAGCTGTAATGGCTACTTTGACTGGTGTAGGAGGAGGAGTAATCAGAGATTTATTAGTTTCTGAAATTCCATTTGTATTGAAGGAAGATATTTATGCTGCCCTATGTGCAGTAGGAGGATTTTTATATTGGTTTTTAGCTTTAGCTAATCAAGATATGTTGGGAAGGGAAAATTTAGCTTATGGAATATTTGTAGTACTATTTGTGATAAGATTAGTAGCTATTAAATATAAATTAAATTTACCTAGTAAATTTAGGGAGAAAGAACATGAAAACAGTAAAAAATGAAAGCACAATAAAATTTGAGATAAAAAAATCTAAATTTATAGGATATATTAAGCCGATTTTTACCAAGAGTGAAGCAGAGGAATTTATAAATCTAATAAAATTAAAACATCCTGATGCAAGGCATAATTGCAGTGCATATAAGGTTTTGGAAGATGGTCAGGAATACTATAAGGTCGACGACGATGGAGAACCTAGTGGGACAGCAGGGAAGCCCATGGGAGAGATCTTAAATATATTGAATCTAGATAATTTAGTGGTAGTGGCTACTAGATATTTTGGTGGGATAAAATTAGGAGCTGGAGGACTTATTCGAAATTATGCTAAAACTGCAAAATTAGCTGTAGAAGAAGCTGGAATAGTAGAGTGGAGTCCTAAACTAAATATAGTAATAGAGTTCTCTTATGACAGATCTTCTCAGATAGATAAATTATTGGAAGGGGAAGAGGAATTTTCTAAAGAATATGGGGAACAAATTCTCTATAGGGGAAGAGTTTCAGAAGAGGTTCTTTTAAAGTTAAAAGAAATAAGAGGAATTATATTGATAGAAAACTAAGGTTGAATTTTTCAACCTTTTTTTTGATAACACTTTTCCTCAGTGAACTCTAATCTAGGTCTCGGTGAGTCTCTGTGTCAAAAAATAAAAATTTCTGTTCAATAGCAGTAAAATCTTTAATTAGTCTAAACTTGGTGGTAAAACAAGTTCTAAAGAGTCCCTCTTTAATACGGGTTCATTTCTCAGCTTGATCTGAGAAACGAACCAAAGAGGATCAAGAAGATTTATAAAGGTCTTTGTATTGTAAGTCACAATTGTCATTGTAGAAACAGTACTGCTGAAGTAGAACGACTATAAATTTCGATTAAGCTCTTAAGCAAAAATAAAACATGTTATCTGTGTAGATCAGAGATCTTTCTGTGTATCTCGAAAGAGATCCGCGTTCTACAGATTTATATATTTTCTTGGTGAGCTTCGTGTAGATGTTTAAGTTTTATAAATCTGAGATAATTTGTGTAATTCGTGATAAAGAGTTTTTAAGTGTGTAATTCGTGTTTTACGAGTCAAAAATTAGTGTTGGGAATAAGTTGTGGGTAGTTTTAAATCAAAAATCTTACTTGAAAAAAAGATGGAAAAAAAGTATTATCTATTAGAAGTAAAAATTAAAATCGGAGGGGGAATTATGAAAAATTATATGAAAGAATATGAAGTATGGTTAAATTCACCATATATAGATAAAGAGGATAGAGAAGAATTGGCTTCTATAAAAGGCGATGAAAAGGAGATAGAGGAAAGATTCTATACTGAGTTAGCATTTGGTACAGGAGGATTAAGAGGAGTTAGAGGAAACGGAATCAACAGAATGAATAAATATATGATAAGAAAAGCAACTCAAGGATTTGCTAACTATTTATTAGAAGTAGATGCAGAAGCTGTAAGAAAAAAAGGAGTTGTGATAGCTTATGATTGTAGGATCGGATCGGTAGAATATTCATTGAATACAGCTTTAGTATTGGCTGCCAATGGAATTCCTGCATATTTATTTGAATCTCTTAGATCTACTCCAGAACTATCATTTGCAGTAAGAGAATTAGGAACTCAAGCAGGTGTAGTAGTAACTGCATCACATAATCCAGTAGAGTATAATGGATATAAAGTTTATTGGAATGACGGAGCTCAATGTGTGGAACCTCATGCCAGTGGAATAGTAAATGGTGTTACTAGTATCAAAGATTTAGGAGAGATTAAAATTATCTCTGAAGAGGAAGCTAAGTCTAAAGGTTTATTAACTATGGTAGGAAAAGATTTAGATGATAAATATATGGAAATTGTAAAGACTGAGCAGATTATAACTGATATTCCAAATAAAGCAGATTATAAGATTGTATATACTCCATTACATGGAACAGGAAGAGTTCCTGTACAAAGAGTATTAGATGAATGTGGATTTAAATCTGTATACACAGTGCCAAGTCAAGAGATGCCAGATGGGACATTCCCTACAGTAGGATATGCAAACCCTGAAGATCCAGCAGTATTTAAATTAGGAATTGAATTAGCTGATGAAAAAGGTTCTTCTATTGTAATGGCAAACGATCCTGATGCAGATAGATTAGGGATAGCAGTAAAAGATAAAAAAGGTAACTGGTCATATCCAAATGGAAATCAAGTAGGACTATTACTAATGGAATATATCTTGAAATTTAAAAAGGATATTCCTTCTAATGGTGCAGTAATTTCTACTGTGGTATCGACTCCTATGCTAGACGAAGTAGCTAAAGCTCATGGGGTAAAGATGTACAGAACATTGACTGGATTTAAATTTATAGGGGAAAAAATTAAGCAATTCGAAGATGGAGTTTTAGATGGAAGCTATGTATTTGGATTTGAAGAATCTTATGGATATCTAATTGGTACCCATGCTAGAGATAAAGATGCCATTGTAACTACTATGATCTTATCTGAGATGGCAGCTTATTATGATTCTATTGGGACAGATATTCCAGCAGAATTAGATAAGATGTATGATAAATATGGATGGTATAGAGAAGGAATAACTGCAATAACTATGAGTGGAAAAGATGGAGCAGAACAAATTACTAATATCATGAAAACGTTAAGAGAAAATACTCCTAAAAAATTATTAGGACAAGATGTTGTAATAGTAAGAGATTTTGAGTTACAGATAGAATGTGATAAAGCAGCTTGTACAGAGATCAAATTAGATCTTCCAAAATCTAATGTACTTCAATTTGTTTTAGCTGATGGAACATATATAACAGCTAGACCATCTGGAACTGAGCCAAAAATAAAATATTATTTTGCTGTAAAATCAGATAGTAAGTGAAGGTAGAAAAGAAATTAGAAAAAGCTATGGTGGAATTTGGAGAATTTACAAAGGGGTTATAGACTCTCTCTCTGCTTCTCTCTCCCTCTACAGGGAGAAAGAAGTAGGTATTGAGAGAAGTTAATAAGTGTAAAAAGAAAGGAGAATCTACGGATGCTCCTTCTTTTGTATACTCATTAATTATTTTTAACTGTTATTTTATTTTAACTTGAGATATACTTAAAAAATATAAAAAAACTAAAAAGGAGAGGTATTATGGGGAAAGTAAGATGTGACTTAACGTTTGGAGAAAGTTTATTATTTTTATTAGGATGGTTTTTATTACTTATTATAACTTGTGGATTAGCAGCACCATTTTTTATTTTAAGTTTTTCAAAATATTTAATTAATAGAAGTGTATTAGTAGAAAATGGTTTTGAAAGAAAAATGAATTCTAATTTAAGTGTAGGAGGAGATTTTATATATCTAGTGTTATGGACGATATTTAGTGTAATAACATTTGGAATAGCAGGAATATTCTTTATATTTAGTTTAGCTAAACGTGTTATATCTAGTATAGAAATAGCATAAAAAAATAAAACAACAAAAAGAAAGGAGAATCTACGGATTCTCCTTTCTTTTTGTATGCTAGTTAATTTTTTGTTTTGATAACGTCGAAACTTAAAGTATACTTAAAATGAAAAAAGATAAAAGTAAATAAATGTTTTAGGAGGAGAAGAATGAGTAATCATTTTCTAAAAGAACAGCATATTTTAGATTTAGGAGGAAAAGTTTTAGAGCAAATAGAGTTAAAGAATAGTTTTAAAGATAAATTTAACATTTTTAAAACCTTAGGAATAGAGAGAAAAGAAGTCGATTTACATTCTAAATTTCTATATGAATTGTTAAATCCATATGGGTGTCACAATCAAGGAAAAATATATTTAGAGCTGTTTATAAAACAATTAACAAAACGTGAAAATATTGATCTATCAAAAGTTCAAGTGACTAGGGAGCATGTGATTCAAGGTAATAGGAGAATTGATTTTGTGATTAAGAATGTATTGATCGATGAGGAAAATATAACTTTGTTGATTGAGATGAAAATAGATGCTAGTGACCAGCCTAATCAATTAAAAGATTATGATGTATATGGACAGGGCTTAAATTCTAAATATGAACTTTTTTATCTAACGTTAGATGGATCTGAAGCTAGTGAAGAATCAACTGGATGTGAAGAGCTAGAATATAAAAAAATCTCATTTGAAGGAGAAATTCTAAAATTTATAGAAAAATCTATAGAAAAATCAAGTACTATACCCAGTGTGAGAGAAACTTTAGCTCAATATAGAAAAACAATACTTGATATATGTTCTGAGCCAGAAGAGGAGGATAAAAAAATAATGAAAGAATTTTTATTAGAGAAAGATAATTTGAAAATAATTGATGAATTAAGTAAGGCAATACCAGAAGCAAAATTTGAGATAGAATTAAAATTTTGGAATGAATTGAAAGAAGGTGTGGAAAAAGAGTTGAAAAACTATAATTTTTCTTTGGATGAAGTGTATTCAAAATTAAACAGAAATGAAATAAAAAATATGACAAATAATAAATGGTTGCCGATACAATTATATTATGTTTATGAAGAAAAATTTAATAAAAATATTTTTAATATAGGAATAGAAACTTCGCCAGCAGAAAAAGATTTTTATTTTTTCTTTCAAGTATATGATAATGATGACGAAGTAATTGGTTTGAAAAATATTAAAGAGGAGTTGTTAGAAAAATTAAGAAAATTATCATTAGAAATAACAGAGGAATCAGAATATTTATATAAATACTGTGATACAGATTTTCAATATGGAAATGAAGGGTTTTATAGTTTACAAGACAAGATAAAAAGAGAAAAAATAATAGGGAAATTAAAAAATGGTCTTTTGGAAATAGCAAAATATATTGATGGAAATAAAAGTGAAATAGGTGAAATTTTGGAAAGAATATAGTAGAATTTTTATAACTTATGATAGAGCAAAAAAAGTAATGATATTTTATAAAAAATATAATTCAGAAGAAAGGGGAGTTTATAAAATTCTCCTTTCTTTTTAGTTATTTTATAAAATATATGTTAAAATGTAATATAAAATTGAAGTAGGAGTTGAAAGAGAATGGAAAATGAAAATCATGTATTAAAGATAAAGGAAAAGGTAGCGGATCATATAGATGGAAGATTTATTTCGAATGTTATAGAGGGAGAATTTATATATACTCTAAAATATTGTAAATTAGATAAAGTAAAATTTGGGTATAAATTTATGCTTATGCTTTTTAAAACTAGCTATGATGGGGAAAGGTTTGTAAATGAAGGATGTGTAGATAATATCTTAATAGGATTTGATAAGGTATACAAGACAGACCTTAGAAATAAAAAAGTTAGAGAGATCTATTTATCATTATTTGAAAAAATTAATAGGATGAAAAAAGAACTTGCAGAAGAAAAGAAAGTTATATGGAAAGAGATAGTTCCTATGATTAAAGCAGATATTATAAATATGAAGCATGATTTAAAAAATATGTAGTTTATTTTTTAATTTGGAATAAAAATAGGTTCTAAGGGTGTCACCCTTAACTGACTCCATTTCGGATTCACGAATATTAAAATTAGATGTAACTAAATCTAATTTTAAATGTAACCGAGAAAAAGAAGTAGAGGAAAGAAAAATAAGAAGATTCTAACTCTTCCTTTCTATGGTTTCTCTCAAATCAGAGAAACCGAAGCTATAACCATTTGATGTTATAGAGTTAATCCATAGATCCCCGTTTCTTATAGGGATGCCTGACGGGCATAGCTGGTACGACGAAACTCGCAATATTTTTACTGAGTAGTAAGGTAACATCTAGAAAAAGAAATAAAATTAAAAAAAGAGCGAAAGCTCTTTTTTTAATATAACTCTATATAATATTCACTTAATTTTTCATAATTTGTAATAATTATCCTTCTCTTGTCTTTTTTTATTAACCCCTGTTCAATGAATTTTTTTAAAACTCTGTTGAGATGTCTATAACTAGTACCCAAAAGTTGGGATAGATCATTAAAACTAGTAGACTCTATTAAAATTTCGTCTCCCTTTTCTACAGCATGGGTAATTAAATAGTTAGCTAAAACATGCTCAAAACTATATGAAGAGGAAATGATATTTGAATTAACAGTAGTTTGTAATTTGTTTAATGTAGAGCTGTATAGATATTTCCAAAATATCGGATCGTTGGCAATTAATTTTGCAAAGACACTCATACTAATACCAATTACGGTAGTATCTTCGGTAGCAATAATATCATATTTTGAATATGGATTATTGATTATTTCCATCTCTCCTAACATCTCTAAGGGTTTACTGTAATCAATTAGGAGAGACTTTCCATTCTCTAAGTTTAAAACAATTTTTGTTCCACCGGTAACCAATAGATAGAAATAATTTACCTTTTCAGAGGAGGTAAATAGATGTTCATTCTTTTTAAATTGGTAAAGGGTCATATGTTTTTCAAGATTATTTGAAAATATTGAGTTAATATTATATAACTCAATATATTTTTTTAATAAATTGGGACTGTTAATGATTTTCATAGATTCCACCTCTGTTTTTTATTGTTTAAGGTTTTGTGAATTTTGGATAAGTTTTATCTTTATTATCTTTTAGTTATGGATTAATTTTTAATAAAAAGGTAAAGTTGTGCTTTTTTGTTATTATACCTTAAAAAAGGACAAAGGACCTATTTTTATTAGTAGTATTATACTATCATATTACCATAAAAAAATAAATCAACTCATATAAATTTGTGATATGGACAAAAGTTTCTACGGTTAACCTAAATTAGCCACTATGAGTAAATTGCGAGCAGTTTACTTTTGGGTAAGCTGTTTTTAGTTGTTATATATGTATAAATAAGATATTGTTGATGTTGTTTAAAAATTAGGAGGAACAAAAAGATGAAAAGAATAATATTATTTTTAATGGGGTTAAGTTTAATTTTATTAACTGCTTGTGGAAAAGGGGAAGATTCTAAAACAGCAGAAAATGAAGGTGTAAAAAAAGTTGATTATAAAGTAGGAATAGTACTTGGTTTAGGTGGATTAGGAGATAAATCTTTTAGTGATTCAGCTTATGAAGGTCTTTTGAAAGCTGAAAAAGAATTAGGAGTAAAAATTAAATATGTAGAACCTACAACACTTTCAGAATTTGATCAATTCTTTACTGAATTTGCAGAAGCAAACTATGATCTTATAATCGGGGTAAGTTTTGATGCTGAAAAAGGTATTGAAAAGGTAGCTAAAGAATATCCAGAAAGTAATTTTGTAATTATAGATTCAGTTGTAGATTTACCAAATGTAAAATCTATAATCTTTAATCAAAAAGAAGGTTCTTTCTTAGCAGGAGTTTTAGGACAAATGGTAAGCAAAAATAATTCAATTGGATTTATAGGAGCAGTAGAAGCACCAGTAATCAAGAGTTTTTATGAAGGGTATGAGCAAGGAGCACTTTATATGAATCCAAATATTGAAGTAAAAGATATATATGTTGGTGGAAGTAATCCATTCAATGACCCTGCTAGAGCCAAGGAATTAGCTATATCAATGGTAGAAAATGGTGTAGATGTTATCTTCACAGTAGCAGGTGGATCTGGTAGAGGAGTTATGGAAGCTATAAAAGGTAGGGACGATCTTTACGGAATTGGTGTAGATTCAAATCAAGATGGAGAAGTAGAAGGGAAAATATTAACTTCAATCTTAAAAAGAGTAGACATATCTGTATTTAATGCAGCTTCAGAAGGGTTAGCTGGAAACTTTACAGCTGGAACAGCTGTCTTAGGATTAAAGGAAAATGGAATGGGAACTACTAACTTTGAATTTTCTAAAGAAGTTATAGGGGAAGAAAATTTAGCTAAGTTAGAACAAATAAAGAAAGATTTAATTTCAGGAAAAATTGAAATAAAATAAATAAAAAATCCTCCAATTTTGGAGGATTTTTTATTACAGAAATTTTTGTTGACAAAGAAACAAAAATAAATTATTATTTCCTTGTAAACAAAAAGGAGGTAAACCTATGAACTTAAATTTAAAAAATATTGATATGCCAGAAAAACTTAGAGAGTGGGCTGAAAAGCAAGATGAACATCAGGCTAGACATGTGGGAACACATATAGATATATACAATTATTCTAGTTTGGATCTATCTTTAAAATTGTGTAGAGGAATAGTGGTTGATGTCAGATGTCTGGATAGAATAGATTATGAAAGAGTAAAGAAAATTGAAGTTGAAAAAGGAGACTTTGTTATTTTTAGAACTGGTTTTATGGAAAAATTTGGTTATGGGACGGAGAAATATTTAAATTTTAAAGATGCTCCGTTTTTGACAGATGAAGCAGTAGATTTCCTGATAGATAAAGGAGTAAAATTTATAGGGATAGATCTTCATGGGATACAACATGGGAAAGATCATCGAAAAATAGATGAATATACAGAGTCTAAAGGAACCTATGTAATTGAAAATATGACTAACCTAGATAAATTTTTTGGTATACTACAATTGAAATTAGAATGGGATCAGAAAGAGGGAGCTACAGCTATTCCAGTAAAAATAGAGGTTTTAGGGGAGTTATAAAGATAGTTTTTATGAACTCTGATATGAAAGGAGGAATAAATATGAAAAAAATTATAGAAGAACTTATATTTGAAAAAACATCTGAATTTTTAGAAAAAGCAGAAGTATATAATGAGATATCTAACAAAAATCAAAACTGGGATCTTTCACTATCGGAGATCCACTGCATTGATAATATTAAAAAGTTAGAATCTCCAAATGTTACTTTGTTGGCAAATACAATGAAGATGACTAGAGGTGGAATTACAAAGATTACAAGAAAATTAATAAAAAAAGAGTTTATAGTTAGCTTTAAAGAAGAGGGGAATAAAAAAGAGGTATATTTTAAATTAACTTCAAAGGGAATAGAAGTTTATTTAGATCATGAAAAATCTCATGAAGTAGCAAAGGACAGGGAAATGAATTTTTATTCAACCTTTAGTGGAGAAGAACAAAAAATCATTTTAAATTTTTTGGAACGATCAAACAAACACCTACAAAAAGAGATGGAAAAATTAAAAAATTAAAGATATAAAAAAAGCTAGAAATTTTGAAAAATTCCTAGCTTTTTTTATATCTAGATGCAACGTCACGTTACTTTTAGATCTCTGTAGAATATTTATTTATAGCATCTTTATCTAAGGTGATAATACTTTTTCGGTCTTTTTTTATGATCCCTGAATCTATAAAAAACTTTATAATTCTAGTTAAATTACGGTAACTAACATTTAATTCCTTGGATAGCTCATTTAAAGATTTGAAAGTAATAAGATGATTATTTTTAACCAAATGAAGGGCTAAGATATTTTTTAGATTAAACCCTTCTTTTAGGAGGATAGCTCTATTTGTTTTTAATAATTTTCGGGTAGAAGCTACTCCTAAAAACCTCCATAATTGGGAATTATTGCTTAAATTTGCTTCAATATCTTTAAATGAGATACTCATGATAAGGGTGTTATTAGAGTTTGCTGTTACATCAAATAACATAGAAGTTTCTCCTAAATATTCTACATCTCCAAATATTTCTGGTGGAGATAGTTTATTTATGAATATACTCCTACCACTAGCCAAAAAAGAATGGATATCAACTTCTCCAGCTAAGATGAAATATATGTGTTTTACTTCATCTTTGGCATTGATTATATTTTCTCCTTTAGAATATTTTTTTAATTTAAATAAATTAGTATTTTCCTTGGAAAATAAGTTGTTTAATTTATATTTATCGATAAATTTTTCTATGATTAGACTGCTTTTCATCTATTTCCCCCTATTTCTGCCACCTGTCCTATAATTAACCTATAAAATTTTATATCATACTTTTAGAAGAAAATCAAAATAATAATGGTAATCCAAGAGGAAATAAAAAAAAATAAGTTATAATATATAGGTATAGTTGTATTACATAGGGGGCTAAAAATGAGAAT
>Ga0316197_10000530_pt1 | contig 26588 bp, 29 predicted proteins | sample OudBiesiAoxic_MG_FD_204939 | JGI IMG/M metagenome (GOLD analysis project Ga0316197, IMG submission 204939) | Coastal sediment microbial communities from Oude Bieten Haven, Netherlands - site A oxic | ecosystem: Environmental > Aquatic > Marine > Coastal > Sediment | place: Netherlands... | reverse complement strand
GCGAGTCGCTCTATTGAGCGTCATACGTTGGTGAATGTCATTGAGCCGCGTTATAGTGAATTATTAGGGTTAGTAAAAAAACAGCTCTACACCTTAGGTTATGCCTCCGACCCTGATGGGTTAAAGCAACAGCTTGCTGCTGGTATTGTGATAACGGGTGGTAGTGCACAAATTAGAGGATTGGTTGAAGTTGCAGAACACGTTTTTGATAGTATGCAAGTTCGTATTGGTATACCACAAAATGTGAAGGGGTTAGCGGATGATATCGCTTCCCCTGTTTACTCGACAGCCCTTGGGTTATTGCGTTATAAGAATGATGAGTATAGCGAAGGCCAGGAAGAGCCCGATGAAAATCGCTTTAGCAACTTTTTAAATAAAGTGAAAAGTTGGATAAAAAAAGAATATTAGTGGGTATTTCAATACCGATGGAGGCATGTTATGTCTGATGATTTAAATAAAGTGGAAAAAAATCAAATGTTTGAAATAGTTGATGAAGAGTATGAACAACAAGCTGTTATAAAAGTCGTTGGTGTTGGTGGTGGTGGCGGTAACGCAGTTAACCATATGATAGACCAAGGCTTAACGGGCGCTGAATTTATTGTTATGAATACTGATGCGCAAGCATTACGTAAATCAAAAGCGACGATTCGTTTACAACTTGGTGCATCAATTACGAATGGTCTCGGTGCAGGGGCAAATCCTGAAGTCGGATATAAATCTGCACTTGAAGACAAAGAAACTATCCGTGAAATGCTAACTGGAGCAGATGTTGTCTTTATTGCTGCAGGTATGGGAGGGGGTACAGGTACTGGTGCCTCACCTGTTGTTGCTGAAGTTGCAAAAGAACTTGGTGCATTGACGATTGGTGTTGTTTCTAAACCTTCTTTCTTTGAAGGTAAAAAACGTATCAATTATGCAAATCAGGGGATTTCTCGATTATCTGAACATATTGATTCTTTACTTATTATTCCAAATGATAAGTTACAAAAATCATTACCTAAAGGTGTTACATTCCTAGGTGCATTAGAAGCGGCTAACGGCGTTTTATATGATGCGGTTTCTGGCTTCTCTGCGATTATTAATAACGAAGAAAGTACTATTAATATCGATTTCGCAGATGTACGTACTGTCATGACTGAAGCAGGTACAACCGCGGTAATGGGTATTGGCATTGCGTCTGGTGAAGAGCGTGCAGAGGAAGCTGTTGAACAAGCTATCTCATGTCCATTATTAGAGGATGTTGATCTGTCTAATGCGCGTGGTGTATTAGTACACATCGTTGCAGGGATGGATTTTGCTTGGGATGAGTATGAAACAGTCGGGGATGCTTTACGTGAATTTGCCTCTGAAGATTCACAAATCATCATTGGTGTTACCGTTGACCCAACTATTGATACCGCAGACCTACATGTAACTGTTATTGTTACTGGCTTAGGAGAGCGTAAGTCAGATTTAACGGTAGTTAAAAATCCAGCGCTTAAAGCGGAACCTATTGTTGAAGCGCCAGTTGAAACTGTGCAAGATATCATTGAAACTGAAGCGGTGGTTGAAGAGCCTGCTGCTGAAGTGGCAAAGCCAGAAGGTAGTTACTTAGATATTCCAGCATTTTTACGTAAGCAAGCAGATTAGTAACAATTTGTAATAAGAGTAGTATAAGTTTTGTTCAGTTTGTGATGTAAATCTCAAACTGATATACTCTGATAAATATACAAAAAATAGATACAAAGGAGATATGATGATTAAACAAAGAACGTTAAAGCAAAGTGTTAAATCAACGGGTATTGGTTTACATTCAGGGAATAAAGTAACTATCGAGTTGCACCCAGCACCAGCTAACACTGGTATTGTTTATCGTCGTATCGATCTTAACCCTGTCGTGACCTTTAAAGCGCATGCAGAAGCAGTACAAGAAACATTACTTTGTACTTGTTTGGTTAATGAAGACGGTCAGAAGATTTCTACGGTTGAGCATCTTTCTGCTGCACTTGCAGGACTTGGTATCGATAATATTATCATTGATGTTGATGCTCCTGAGATTCCAATTATGGATGGAAGCGCTAGCCCATTTATATTTTTACTTCAGTCAGCGGGTATCGAAGAACTTAATTCCCCTAAAAAGTTCATTCGTGTTAAAAAGACGATTCGTGTCGAAGACGAAGCAGAAGGAAAGTTTGCCGAGCTACAACCTTCTAATAAAGGTTTTAGCTTAGATTTTAAAATTGATTTTGATCATCCTGTTTTTGAAGGTCAAAACCAGCATATTGAAATGCAGTTCTCTGGTGATCTTTTTGTTAAAGAGATCAGCCGAGCACGTACTTTTGGTTTTATGAAAGGTGTAGAGCAGCTTCAAGCAAATAATCTTGCATTAGGTGCAAGTTTAGACAATGCAATTGGACTTGATGAATTCCGTGTACTTAATCCTGATGGTCTCCGTTATGAAGATGAATTTGTGAAGCATAAAGTATTAGACGCAATTGGTGATTTATATCTTTCAGGTTATACCATATTAGGTCATTTAAAAGCGTTTAAAACGGGTCATGCCTTAAACAATAAGCTTTTATGCGCATTGCTTGCAGATCAAGAAGCTTGGGAAATGGTTACATTTGAAGAGCCTGTAAGTGAGTCTCCAGTACAATACATTGAACCTGTATTAGCTTTTTAATAGCGCCCATTGAGAGTTAAATTAATCCTGCAAACTAGCAGGATTTTTTTTACTCTTTTTTTGAAAATTTGGCAAGAGATTGTAGTGCTTTTTTTAGTGCAGGATCGGCATCATCAGCCATTGCTAAAAAACTATCCGCGACATCTGCAGGCATTCTGCTCGCCCGTTTTTGTACCTTGTTAGTCTTCTTTTTTTGGGGGCTTTTTGTAATTGATAAACGTGGATTTACTTTAATATTTACTTTCAATAATCCAGGTGATGCTTGGCGTAGTAATGTTAGAATATCATTACGCATAAATTGTAATCGAACCAGCCAGTTAGCATTGGGTATTTCTATAAGCAAGCTCCCATTTTGTAAATTACCTAGTCGACAGCCTGTGATATTATGTTGTTTCAAAAAACTTTGTAGTAAACTGTCAAGCTTGGTAAAAAGGGGTTGGTTATATTGTAACTCACTCTTTTTAAGTAGTTGAGCCATAGCTTTTGGTTGGCGAGTTCTATGCATTTATATCTTTCAATAGTGAATTCATAAATATGAGTATAACGGTAATCTATTCAAGAGAGGAACAAGATCATACTTTTTCCTTAACAAAAAACAGGTTTCTGTTGATTCCCTTTCTTTTTGTCGCGTTATTTGTCGCTAGCACTTGGTTTATTCAATCCTATTATAAAAATCAATTGGTGCAATTCAAAATTAATGCCTTAAATGAAAATGATATTAGTAAAGATAAATATTTGCAGCTGATTCAAATGCAAAGTGATCAGAAATTAATGGTATTAAGCCATAAAGTCGGTGAGTTAGAAGCTCACATAGAGCGGCTCAATATGTTAGGCGAGCGATTGGTTGAAAAATCAAAGTTACCGCAAGAAGAGTTTAATTTTGAAACGTTAACGCCAATAGGAAAAATAGAGAATGTCTTGCAAGAGGATGATTTTCAGTCTTCACTGTTATTAAATCATGTTGAAAACCTTGATCTGCATCTTATAAAAAAAGAAAAACAGCTTAAGCACCTTGAAATTGCGATTAACAATCGCCATTTGCTTGATGAGCTATACATTTCTGGCCGACCAGTTAAAGGCAAAGGTTCATGGATTTCATCACTTTATGGTACACGTAAGGACCCATTTTCTGGTAAATTAAGAAGCCATCGTGGTGTGGATATTGCCGGACCATCTGGTATGCCATTAATTGCAACTGCAGCAGGCGTCGTTGTTGAGTCTGGTAAACGAGGCGGTTATGGATTGATGGTTGAAATACAACATGGTAATGGACTGGTAACAAGATATGCGCATGCTATTGAATTAAGCGTCAAAGTCGGTGAGATAGTCAGTAAAGGGCAGCAAGTTGCGGTAATGGGCAGCACTGGCCGATCGACAGGACCACATATCCATTATGAAGTATTAAAGAATGGCAGGCAGGTTGATCCCGATTATTATATTCACCGCGTTGCAGGTTAGGCACAAAAATAATTTTAATTTTAAAACAATGAGAAAGCAAAATGATCACACAGCTAATAACAAAAATAATAGGCAGTCGTAACGACCGATACTTGAAGCAACTTCGTAAGGTTGTTAATGAAATTAATAAATTAGAGCCTGAAATTGATGCGCTTTCTGATTTAGAGCTTAAGGCCAAAACAGCAGAGTTTAAGCAACGCGTAGAAGCAGGTGAAAGCTTGGACTCTATTCTTGTGGAAGCCTTTGCTGTTGTCCGTAGTGCCTCACAACGTGTATTTGCTATGCGTCATTTTGATGTGCAATTGATTGGTGGCATGATATTAAACCAAAATAAAATTGCAGAGATGAGGACGGGTGAAGGTAAAACGCTGACTGCAACGTTGCCGGCTTACCTTAATGCATTAACGGGTAAAGGGGTTCATGTTATTACCGTCAATGATTACCTTGCCAAACGTGATGCTGAGTGGAATGCAAAACTATTTGAATTTTTAGGGTTAACAGTTGGAATCAACTTATCTGGTATGCAAGGCGAAGAGAAGCGCCAAGCTTATGCTGCCGATATTACCTACGGTACAAATAACGAATTTGGCTTTGATTACCTGCGCGATAATATGGCATTTGAAGCGTCACAACGTGTTATGCGTCCGTTGCATTATGCCATTGTTGATGAAGTTGACTCAATATTAATTGATGAGGCACGTACACCGCTTATTATTTCTGGGCCAACTGATGGCGATGCTTCTTTGTATAAAGAGTTAAATACTGTTATTCCAATGTTAACTAAACAGGATCAAGAAGATACTGAAGAATACATTGGTGATGGTGATTACACCATTGATGAAAAAAGCAAGCAGGTATTACTGACCGAGCGTGGACAGGAAAAAGTTGAAAAAATTCTGCAAGATCGTGGTTTGTTAGCTGCAGATCAATCGCTCTATTCAGCATCAAGTATCAGCCTATTACATCATGCAAATGCAGCTTTACGTGCACACACTTTGTTTGAAAAAGATGTTGAATATATTGTTAATGACCAGGGCGAAGTGGTTATTGTTGACGAACATACTGGTCGAACAATGCCTGGGCGTCGTTGGTCTGAAGGTTTGCACCAAGCCGTCGAAGCAAAAGAGGGCGTAGAGATTCAAAACGAAAACCAAACCTTAGCTTCGATTACTTTCCAGAACTTCTTCCGTCTCTATGAAAAATTAGCGGGCATGACAGGTACTGCAGATACCGAAGCGTTTGAATTTCAATCTATCTATGGGCTAGAGACCATTGTTATTCCAACTAACAAACCGATGTTACGACTTGATGGTGGTGATCTCGTATATCTAACCGAAGTTGAAAAATACCAAGCGATTGTTAAAGATATTCAAGAACGTCTTGAACGCCGTCAGCCTGTATTGATTGGTACGGTTTCTATTGAGAACTCTGAACTTTTATCAGCATTGATTACTAAAGCTAACATTAAACATAGTGTATTAAACGCTAAGTTCCATGAAAAGGAAGCAGATATTATTGCGCAAGCAGGCGCATTAGGCTCTGTGACTATCGCAACTAATATGGCGGGTCGAGGCACGGATATCGTTTTAGGCGGCAATTTACAGGCACGCCTTGATAAGTTAGGTGATGTTTCTGAAGCAAAAATTGAAGCTGAAAAAGTAGCATGGCAAGAAGAGCATAAAATGGTGCTCGAGGCGGGTGGTTTATATATCATTGGTACTGAACGCCATGAATCTCGTCGTATCGACAACCAATTACGTGGTCGTGCCGGTCGTCAAGGTGATGCAGGTGAGAGCCGTTTCTATCTGTCAATGGAAGATTCTTTAATGCGTATTTTTGCATCTGAAAAAGTATCTAACATGATGAAAAAATTAGGTATGGAAGATGGTGAGGCAATTGAGCACCCATGGGTAACACGCGCGATTGAGAATGCACAACGTAAAGTTGAAGGACGTAACTTTGATATGCGTAAATCATTACTTGATTTTGATGATGTTGCGAATGATCAACGTAAAGTGGTGTATCAACAGCGTAATGGTGTGATGGATAGTGAAGAGATCACAGGGACAATTGATGGTATTTGGGATGATGTGTTTAACGACTGTGTTGACCAGTATGTTCCTCAACAGTCGCTTACAGAGCAGTGGGACTTGGAAGGGTTAGAGCGAAAACTGAAAAGTGATTTCTTAATTGAGTTACCTGTTCAGCAATGGTTGGATGATGATGCTAATTTGCAAGAAGAAACCATCCGTGAGAATATTTTAGTGCACGCTAGAGAAGTTTATGCGAACAAAAAAGAGCAAGTAGGGCAAGAGATTATTTCTGGTTTTGAAAAGTCAGTGATGCTGCAAACAATTGATACATTGTGGAAAGAACATTTAGCATCGATGGATCACCTTCGTCAAGGCATCCATTTACGTGGTTACGCGCAAAAAGATCCAAAGCAGGAGTACAAGCGAGAATCCTTTGAAATGTTTCTCGCGATGCTAGATACGCTAAAACATGATGTGGTTACGATTCTTTCGAAAGTACAAGTACAAAGCAAAGAAGAAGTAGAAGCGATTGCAGAACAACGTCGACTTGCTGATGAAAAAGCAAAACTTGAGATGAAACATGCTAGCGCATCAAATGGTGAGCAAACGGAATCTGAAGAAGCTTCCGCTGATCCTTTCAAGCGTGAAGAGAGAAAAGTAGGGCGAAATGAACCTTGCCCATGTGGTTCGGGTAAAAAATACAAACAATGTCACGGTAAATTATCTGTTTAATCTATCGATTAGATAAATAAAAATGGCTCTTTTGAGCCATTTTTTTTGAGTTCTATAAATGAAGGGACATTATGAAAGTAATTGATATCAGTATTGCAATAGTAAAGAACAGGCAAAATAACTTTCTCATTTCTCGCAGATCTGATGAGAGTCATCAAGGAGGGAAATGGGAGTTTCCCGGTGGTAAAGTAGAAAACCAAGAAACACCTGAAGCCGCTATGTCACGTGAATTATTTGAAGAAGTTGGTTTAACCGCAACTCAATATCATTTGTTTGAAAAACTATTTTTTGATTACGGTGATAAGCAACTGAACCTATACTTTTATCTTATTGAAGACTTTATCGGGCAAGCTTGTGGTAAAGAGGGACAGCCATTGCAATGGGTTTCTAAACAGCAGTTAGCAAACTATGAATTTCCTGATGCTAATCTCAGTATTATCGCTAAATTGTAGGGAAAACTTTACTGCTAGTGCAATTATACCAATCTGAATAAGTAGCTGATCTTTTGGGCTGGTTAAAATAACTTACTTCTTCGTTGTCAGTTTCACAAAGGGAACAACCATTTACGTCAACTTACGCCTTGAATTAAGTCATTTTTCCTACGCAAAAATTAGATCACATATTTAATTAGTTTGGTATTAATCGTTTGATTCCATAAGGTTAAATGAGTAACAAGCGCTATTAATTTATTGGATTTTGTATAAGGAGGCACTATGAGTAATATTATTAATTTTTGCGACTATCGAGGTAACGTTAATTCAAATAGTACGGATGCAGAAAATTTGAATGATTTCACTGCTATCACCCCATTAATCAGAGATGTGTGTTTATCTGCTGGTGTTACAGGCAGTAAAGCTGATGATGTAATTAGTGAATATCAACTCTACTTCAAGGAGTTATCGGCACTCGACAATAGCCTCGATTCTGGCCAACAGTTTAATCATGCTTGCCATATTATTTTGGGATTACTGATTAAAAATAAGTTGCGCCGTTGATTATTCAGGCGACGCTTTATAGCGAATACGTAGAAAGCTTGCAAAACGTGGTACATTATTTTTGGTTTTACCTATATATTGATAAGTAATAATATCGCCTATTTGAGGTGGGGTTTCTCGTTCTAAATCGCTAAAACCTGTTCCTATTTTGAAAACAATCCCCTCCGTTGTTTTAACTACTAATGCCCCCATTCGTCCATGATGTTTTCCTTTACCTGGAATGTATTCTAATACAACAGCTTCTGCATCATCATATCGCTTTAATTTCATTAGGTCTTGACTACGTTTTACTTGGTAGTAAGCATTTATATGATGCAGCATTAAGCCTTCACCACCGCCTTTAATAACGTCATCTAGTTTTTTCTGTAGTGCTTTATGTGAGTGTATTTTTTGTTGTGGGATCATTTTTAAATAGGGAGATGAGCTTTTATCAACGAGTTTTTGCATCATTACAAGACGTTGGCTAAATGTATCGGGGGAACTGGGCAGGTCGAAGATCATAAATGAGATTTTTCTCCACTCATCTTCATCTGCTTTGTGGGTACGCGTAATACCTGATACTAACTCAAAGGTTTCCCGGCTGATCCATAATTCACCATCAAGAGGCTGCTTGGGAAAATCATCAGTAAACCATTTAGGTGCTGGAAAAGGGTTTCCTTGGCGTGAAATAAGCTGCTTTCCATCCCAATATGCACGTATACCATCTAATTTTTCACTAACCCAATAATCTTCAATATTGATATCATCATGAAATTTACTCGCAAGTTGAATGGGAGGTAGTGCAGAATTGGCGAGTGATGAAAAAAATACTAATAGTAGTAAAAATGGCATAAAAAACTCCCTAGTGATTTAATTAGTCTAGGAAGTTTTTGTTATTCTGCAATGATAATTTACTAATTTACTAATTTACTAATTTACTAATTTACAAATCGCATTGAAAGATCAATTGCATTGACATGCTTGGTTAATGCGCCAACAGAGATGTAATCAACGCCTGTACTTGCATAACTTAAGATTGTACTGGTTGTTACATTACCTGAGACCTCTAAGTCTGCAGTGTGTTCATTACTATTATTTATCGCAACCGCTTCGACCATCATAGGTACTGTGAAGTTGTCTAACATAACACGTTGAGCACCCGCATCAAGTGCTTGTTCGAGCTCTGCAATACTTTCAACCTCAACTTCAACCCAACGTTCAGGGTGTTGTTTATTTGCCATCTCAATCGCTTCTTTGATGCCACCACAAGCTAAGATATGGTTCTCTTTGATAAGGTAGGCATCAAATAACCCTAAGCGGTGATTATGACCACCACCACATAATACCGCATATTTAGAAGCGTTACGCAAACCTGGTAATGTCTTTCGTGTATCTAGCAGTTTACAATTTGTTTCACTAATTAAATCGAGGTATTGTTTTACACGTGTCGCAATACCCGACAGGGTTTGAATAAAGTTTAATGCACTACGTTCACCTGTTAATAGTGTGCGCGCACAACCTTCAAGTGTAAACAGGGTTGTATTTGCCTTAACAAAATCACCATCTTTAACATGCCAAGTAATGACGATGTTATTACCAAGCTGACGAAATACCTCTTGGGTCCACGCTTGTCCACAAAATACTGCGTCTTCACGTGTAATAACGATCGCTTTCGCTTGTTTATCTTCAGGGATTAAGTTTGCTGTAATATCCCCCTCTTGTGCAGATAAACCATTTAAATCTTCATGCAAAGCTATTCTAACGCTTTCTGCAATCTCTTCTTCAACCATGACTTTATTTCCAAGCAACAATAAAAATGTAATTTTAGCATGAAGTTAAGATTTAATGACACAACTCTTATAAAATGGTTCCTAGGAAAACCTAGGAGATTAAAATGAGTCTAGTTGTAGGGTTAACGGGTGGCATTGGTAGTGGTAAATCAACCGTTTCAAAATTTTTTAAAAAATTAGGTGTAAGTGTGGTTGATGCAGATATTGTTGCACGGCAGGTAGTCAGTAAGGAGCAGCCTGCATTGAAGCTTATTGGTGATTACTTTGGTGCTGATGTGTTGATTGATGGAGAGTTAAATCGTGCTAAGTTACGTGAAATTATTTTTTCCGATGAACAAAAAAAAAGTTGGTTGAATAATTTACTTCATCCTATTATTCGTCAGCAGATGTTAACACAACTTGCCGAAGCAAAAGGTGATTATGTTATTTTAGAAGCCCCGTTATTATTTGAAAATAAACTTGAATGTTATTGTGATTATATTGTTGTAGTTGATATAGATGAACAGGTACAAGTAAATCGAGCTTCTCGACGCGACAATAATAGCACTGAACAGATTAAAGCAATCATAAGTAGCCAAATTGACCGTCAGCAACGTTTACAAAAAGCGAGTTTTATTATCGATAACAGTACTATTTCATTGCAAGAACTAGAAATATCGGTAATTGCTTTAGATAAACAACTTCGAGCGTTACAATAGCTATAACTTGATGTAATGAGATATAAATGACTAATATGATCACTTTTGAATATCCGTTGAATGAAAAAATGCGTAGCTATTTACGTTTTGAATTTCTTTTCGTACAAATTAATAAAAGCAAAAGCTTTAATCATGAAAGTGATACAACCGTTTTTTTTAAAGCGTTGTTTGAGTTGCTCGAGCTGAGTGAGCGTTGTGATATTCGCCATGACCTAATTAAAGATTTGCGTGCTTTGTCTGAGCAGATGAAATTATGGCTAAAAGTTGATGAAGCTGATCATAATGCAGTTTCATCGCTATTGGTGGAAATTGAAGGACTAATTGTAGGTGTCTTAGCGATGCCAAAGCAGTTGCGTTACTTTAAAACCAATCGCTTTTTAACTTCTCTTAAACAGCGTTTTTGTATACCAAGTGGATGTTGTAACTTTGATCTTCCTCAGTTTCACTTTTGGTTAGCAGAAGGACAAGAAAAGCAATGTAAAGATGCTGATATCTGGCTTACACATTTTGAAGCTTTACAAAAAGCGTTGCTTTTATATTTGAAAATTAAACGTTCTCAAGGCGTATCCTCTTTGCAAACTGCCGTGAATGGTTTTTATCAAGGCGAGGTAGAAAGCAGCTGCTTTGTTACTATTGAACTGGATCCTTCGCTTGCTGTGTACCCTATGATAAGCGGGCATAAGGACAGGTACTCCGTGCGTTTTATGAGTAGTGATATTGAACATCATTTAGCTGAAAATATTGAATTTAAACAGATTTGTTGTTAGAAAAGAGAGTAATACAATGAAAGTAAATTGCCCAACATGTAAAAAAGAGGTTGAATGGTGTAAAGAGAGCCTGCACCGCCCATTCTGTTGTAAACGCTGCCAACTTATTGACTTAGGTGAGTGGGCCGATGAAGAGAAACGCATTAAGGGTGAAGCTGTGAATGCTGAAAATTTACCGCAAAATAAAACTATCTATTTCGACTAAACACTAAATTTCATGTCAAAATATTTTTAATCAAGGATGTAATATGCTGATAACAACATTTTTAGAAAAACTAAATACTACGCCAAAGAGTATTGAATTTACCGACACAATGGCGGTGATTGAAGAAAACTATTTATTTTCAGAAACGCAGTTTTTTAATGGTGAGCAAAATAATAGTGCAGGACAAAACTCAGGCTCCTGTAAAATTTTTGCTTTTTCTTTATTGCACCAACTTTCAGTGGCACAAACGTTAGCTTGTTTTGGTCAATACTACCGTGAGGATGTTTTGCAGAACCCTACTGGAAATGATCATCAGAATATACGCCAATTTATGACCCATGGTTGGGATGAAGTTAAATTTTCTGCAAAGGCATTAACGGCTAAGTAATAATAACTTTGATAAGTTTTCTGCATAGTAATTGGACCGTACATTCGCTTAATTGTAAGTAAATAAAAACACAGGAATTTCCTGTGTTTTTATTTCAGCATGTTTTATAAAGGAAGTTCGGTGGTATATTTGAGTTGTTGCATTGCAAAGCTTGAAGTGACATCACTTAAGCCGCTAACATTGTTAACTAAAGTTTTATAGAACTTGTCATAACTACGCATGTCCTTCACTAGTACTTTCATCATGTAATCATACTCACCTGCCATTCGGTAAAATTCCATGACCTGTGAAAATCCCTTTACCTGTAATACAAAATCTTCAAACCAGCTTTCTGAATGTTGTTGAGTTTTAATCTGTACAAAGGCAATTAACTCTAATCCAACTTTTTCTGTGTCTAATAAAACAACGCGTTTTTTAATTACACCTTCATTTTCTAAACGCCTTACTCGATTCCAGCAGGGGGTTGTTGTGAGGTGTAATTGTTCTGCAATTTGTTGTAAGGAAAGAGAGCAATCTTGTTGTAATAGCCGTAATATCTGTCTATCAATTTTATCCATTTTTAAACCCGATTAGGTATATCTTCCTTAATTATAGGTTACATTAGAATTTTTTTCTTTTGTTTAATGGTTTTTCCAGCGAATCAAGAGGAATGTTCTACTGCTTGTTGCTTATACTTATTTACAACGAAATGAGGAATATAAAATGAATAATATGAGTAACGACCGCCAATGGGTTAATAATGCAATTGCTTTAATTAAAGCTGATTATCAGCGCAGTGCTGATACACACCTCATTAAGCTTGAACTTGATGAATTTCCTTATATTGATATCTATTTAAAAGATGAAAGTACTCACCCTACAGGTAGCCTTAAACATCGTTTAGCGCGATCACTGTTTTTGTATGCGTTATGTAATGGAAATATTCATAAAGACACCACCATTATCGAAGCCTCCTCTGGCAGTACCGCGATATCAGAAGCTTATTTTGCACGATTATTGGGTCTTAAATTTATTGCTGTAATGGCCAAAAATACCAGTCAAGAGAAACTCTCTTTGATAGAAAGTTATGGTGGAGAGTGTCACCTTGTAGACTCAACGGAAATGATTTATGCACAGTCAGAGGTATTAGCTAAGCAGCTTAATGGTTATTATATGGACCAATTTACCTTTGCTGAACGTGCCACTGATTGGCGTGGTAACAATAATATTGCCGATTCTATTTTTAAACAGATGGCACTTGAAGCACACTCGGTTCCTAAATATATCGTTGCTAGTGCTGGAACGGGGGGGACAAGTGCGACGATTGGTCGCTATATTCGGTATAACCAATTAAGTTGTAAATTAGTCGTTGTTGATCCTCAGCACTCAGTATTTTATGATTATTATAAAAATGGTGATAAATCATTGGTATCAGAAAGTTGCAGTAGGATAGAGGGGATTGGACGTCCGCGTGTTGAACCCTCCTTTGTTGCATCATTGGTTGATAAAATGATCAAAGTTGCTGACATTGAGTCAATCAATACCATGTTATGGTTAGAAGGTGTATTAGGAAAAAAAGTGGGCCCAAGTACTGGCACTAATATGGTGGGAGTATTACAGCTAGCGAGAGCAATGCAGAAAAAAGGACAGCGAGGATCTATTGTAACACTGCTCTGTGATCGAGGTGATCGATATTTAAATAGTTATTATTCACCTGAGTGGGTTAAACTGCATTTTACATCACCTCTCTGAAGAGCATTAGTTTGATATCACCCAAAGTAGTAACAACAGCATTGAATATCCCTAATAGCAAATTAAAAATAGCCACCTTTAATTTGCTGAATTACCTTGAACCTCCATTTGCTTGTTATGAGTTTGAGCGAATCTATAGTGAGCAACAATGGCATAAAAAACAACTTTGGATTAGTGATTATTTAGAACAGTTTCAACCGGATATTATTGGCTTTCAAGAGGTATTTAGTCCTGAGTCATTACAAACATTAGTTAAGGAGTGCGGTTATAATTATTTCGCAGTTGTTGATGAATGCACAATTGTTGATGATTTTATTTGTAGTTCTCCTGTTGTTGCATTGGCAGCTCGTTTTCCAATTTCAGATGTCTTCGCTGTTGAACATGACAATGGCTTAGCAAGCCAAATAGGCCTTGCTGATGACTTTTCCTTTAGTCGAAAAATATTACGTGCAACGGTTGATGTTCCTCATATTGGAGAGTGTGATTGTTATGTGGTTCATTTTAAATCTAAACGTGCACGTTTGGAACATGCTGAAGATGGGCTCCTCACCGGGGAAGAAAATATTGTTGAGTCGCTTAAAGCAAATATTGCGGGTGGGTGGGCTTCAACAATACAGCGAGGAAGTGAAGCTTCATTGTTAATGGTAGAGATGATAAAGCGTAAAGTAGAAACGGAAAAACCGATGCTGTTGATGGGGGATTTTAATAATAATTTAACCGATGGTATTTTAAGCCACCTGTTAACAGATAATCTGCGTTTTGTCTCACAGGTTGATAAAGACAAATTTTTAGAAAAATACTGCTTACAAGATGTTTGGGATCTATTTACTGAAAGTGATTTCTATAAAGGACAGCCACGCCAAGCGACACATTATTTTGGTGAAAGTAGTTCAGTATTAGACCATATATTGGTCTCTTGTGAGTTTGATGCAAAATATAATAAAAGTATTTTTTCAGTAACAGATTACGATACCTACGACCGTCATCTTATTAACCCTATCTTTGACCGAGATGGTGAAAGTACAGATCATGGTATTGTATTAGCGACGCTGCAGTTACGAAGTTAAAAATACAGGTTTTGAATTGCTGTAAAAATAGGCGTAAAGTATATCTATTATATCCGTGCGCATAATATTGTGCTCACCCATTAGTTTATTCTGGGCTTTTTAATGAAAATCGATGGTGAACAAAGCACATGATGAGTAATCGCTCGCTATTGCGATTGAATGCAACACAGCTATCTATTATTTTAACCAACAAGATAGAGATGCGAATTGGTATTAGATAGTCCTGTATCTTTTCATCTCATTTTAAAGCTTTATAAAATGTAATTAAATGGTGATTGTTATGCTAAAAGTATTATCTGTTTTATTGGCAAGCTGTTTTCTCTTTTCATGTTCATCAATACCAAATGAATCAAAAGCATATATTGAAAATGCTGATTGGCAAGCGCTCGGTGATTTTGATGGTCGTGAGGGACTGCCTGAAAAATCTGAAACAAAATTGCAAGCGTTGAGTGACCAATTTAATGCAGGAACAGTAGATTACAAACAATACCAAGATAGTTATTTGGCTGCGGTTACTATTTATTGTGAACCTAAAAATGCACAAAGATTAGCGATACTTGGCAAGCCATATATGTATGCCTGCGATCGCTTCCCTAATGGCGGTTTTTTCTACCATGATTGGGTGACTTCAACTCGAGGCGGTTCAATGTGATGTGAACGCTTGTTTTTTGTAAGAACAGAACCCATCATGTTTAAACAATCAATTTAAAAGGCTGCTTATTATCTAGTGGCCAATTTTACAATTCAAACTCTGAAGTTTTATCAAAATAATCAAATACCTGTTGTATTTTTATCTGCTCTTTTTTGCTAACAGAGTGATAGCGTAGGCTATAATAAAAAGTGTTATCCTGCTGTTTACAGTGAATGATGTGAGCAAGCATGCTAACTTCCTGCTCCGTTTCTTGTGAGCTGTTTTTAGGTATTTTAAGCGAAAATAAGACGGGTACAGATTTTTTAAATTGGAACGATTGTAGTGATTTCATCTGTAGTCCCGATAAGCTGATATCCTCGGTTAATCCATGTAAGATATAATCTTCTTGTTGTAATGAAATCTCTATTTGGTTGTTGATGCGAGGATAAACTCTTTTCTCGTTACCTTTGCGAAATTTTTTATGACTCTTATCTGTTTTAAAATTATTTGATAGCGCTCCAAGTTGCAGTGATATCTTGTGTAAATCCTTTATAAATAAAGAGTTTGTTTCTGTTTTATTGTTATTCTCTTTTATTAATTGCAATGCGTTATCCAGTGCTTCTCGCAGCGCGTCTATTTGTAAACCTTGTAACTTATTTAATTCTTTCATCTCCTTTGTTTTATCTTGTTGCTTGGCTATTGTTTCTCTTAGTGACGACAGTGAATGAGAAGATGTCGTTAATTGCGCTTCCAGCATTTTGATTTGAGTAGTAGATTGTTCAATAGAAGTTGGAAGGTAATTAACTTGTTCGCTGAGTCGTGTAAGTAGTGCTGAAATTTGGGTTATATTCGCGCCTGTTTTTTTTGATTGACTGGTAATTTGATTAGCGACTAATGTGAATTGGTCACTATGATGAACGCTGCCTGCGGCATCTATTGTTGCTTTCTTGGCGAGCGCCTCTGTTTTATCTACCACTGTTTTTAAATCTGAAAGTAATAAAAAAAGTTGGCTTGCATCCTTTTGTAGGTTAGTCATATTTTCTATACAGACAGAATGGCAATTTAATGAGCTTTTTAGTCCTGTTATTGCCGCTTGTATGCCTTTGGTTGTCGTATCAATGACCTGTTTTTTTACTTTATTTAAAGATAGGTATTGAGTAATTTCATGAACGTTTTGTTGATTGTTTTGCTGTAAGTTATTTACTTGTTTTTCTATATAAGTATGCTGATTAAATTGTGATAGGTATATTTTATTCATTTCACTAAATAGCCCATTTAAATGCGAAGAAGAATGAATTATTTGTTTATCATGGTGTTGAATTTCTGATATTAATTTCCCGAGCGTAAGGCGCATCTCATCGGCTTCGTAAAGCAGCGTACCTAGCTCATCTCGGTGCGTATTGTCGCCATCGGGGTAGGATTGGAAATCCCCTAAACGAATACGAGATGTTGTTTGTGCGACACTATTTAAAGGTTGAGTGATGTTTTTTGCAATCAACCAAGAAAATAGAGCACCAATAACAATGATAATTAACCAGCTAATTTTTAGTATCTGTAGGTTTTGTTGCGTCTGTTGTATAAGAGATGAAGATAATAAAGTGGATATGTTGGTTAATGTTTGTTGTAATTTATCAGCTAAATGCTGAGTAATGGCTAGTTTTTCTAGTGTGATTTGATCTATCCGTAAACTCTTTATGGCAACTTGTAAGTCAGCCCAAATGCTATCGCCTTTTTTAATTTCAGCTCTTATCGTTTCATTTTCAATTACCGATAGATCTCTACTCTCTTGCATTGTTAGGTCACGATAGGCTTTGCCACCAAATAATTGTGCTTTTACATTTGTTTTAAAAACAGCTCGAATCTGATTTAAGCGGCTATTATCAGGGGGAAAGCCACTAATATCTGCTTGTTGTTGAAAGAAGAAAAAGGTATTTAGAAAGTTTTCTGTGATAATTATCTGTTGTTGTGCGATTTCAATTTGACTACTTATTTTATTATCTTGATGTGTATTTAGCAGGGTGCTGATGGCGACGTAACTCACTGCACTCAAGAGAAATAAAAGTAACATTGAGAGTTTTTGTCTAATCGAAAAAAAGTCTAACAGGGTCATAAAATGAACTCTTGTTGTTACTGCTGAGAATTAATTGAAGGCGAAATATAATTTAAATATAGGATGATAGGAGAAAAAGAGCAGGGGAAATTGTTTTTATTTTTAAAATATTTATAAAAGGCACGTTAATATTAACGTGCCATGGTAACTGTATAGGAATCGGATTTATTGCAGATCATAATTTATTTTGAAAAAATTATGACAAATAAGGGGCTTAATTCCTTTGGCGTTATTGCTTGATCCCTTCAACATGCAGTTCCATATCGACGTAACTTGATGCGCCCATCACTTTTATACCAAAGTCTTTTAACTCTAATCGAGTTGTTGCTTCAAAACCTGCTCGGTAACCGCCCCAAGGATCATTACCTTCACCAATAAACTGTGTATCTAAAGTGATGTTCTTTGTTACGCCATGGAGTGTTAAATCTCCGCTAATAGCTAAACTACCATCAGCATTCTTAACCACCTTATTACTGATGAAAGTGGAAGTTGAATACTTACTTGCATTAATGAAATCATTACTTTTTATATGTTTATCTCGCTCAGCATGATTCGAATCTAGGCTAGTTGTATCAATTGTCACGCTTACTTTCGCGTCTTCAATATTGTTTTTGTCATAGCTGAAATCGCCAGAAAAAGTGTTAAATCGTCCTTGAATGAAACTGTATCCTAAGTGACTCACTTTAAAGTTTACAGATGCATGTGCACCCTTGGTATCAATTGTATAATCTGCTGCACTGACTATTGTGGGTAATGCCATCAGAGATGCTAATGTAGTAACTAAGAGTAATTTTTTCATAGTGATTCCTTGTCGGTTAGATCATTTTTTTGAGGGTGTTATCTTTATTTATAAAGTGATGCTTAATAGCTGCGAGTGCATGAAGCAGTGCTAATCCAATTAAACTATAGGTTAAGTAGAAATGAACTTCTCCGGCAATATCTTCTTGGTTTTCTATCAGCGAACCTAAACCTGGAAGCGTAAACCAATTAAACACTTCTATGCCACGACCATCTGCAGTTGATATCAGGTAACCAGATATAAAAGTTGCAAAGAGTAAAATGTAAAGTAACAGATGGGCTACTTTTGCAGCGTTTTTTTCCCAAGCAAGCCCCTCAATTTCAGGTGCTTTATTTAGCAATTTCCATATAACTCGAAATAAGGTTAATGCAAAGAGTATTAGGCCAACTGATTTATGCCAATAGGGGGCTACTTTATACCATTCACTGTAATAGGTCAGGTCAACCATCCAGTACCCTAAAGCAAAAAGCGAAAATATAGCTAATGCTGATAGCCAGTGTATGACTTTAGCAATGGAATTATATTGTGAGATAGACTGAGACATCTTCAATACCTTGGTTTTTATGTTATAAATTAAGTAACTTCATTGTAGCTAATTAAATTAATAATCATACAGATAGAATATGATTGTTTTGTTCAAAAAAATTGATGTTATGGAAATTTATGTTGTTGGTGCTGTGTCATCCATAGAGGGTATTTTTGCATCACCAAATGAAATAGTGTGGTATCCATAAGGGAGTATAACCATTGCTGTAAATATGGATATGGACTCTCTTTAAACCACTGTTCATTGACTAAAGCGAACTGGCGAATAAAAGGTAAAATAGCCATATCTGCTAATGATAATGAGGATGAATAGAGATAGCCATTTAGCTTTAAGCGTAGTTCTAATTGTAGTAAAAAATCCTCACATTGCTGTCGATAATAAGTTTCATTATTATCGGGAAAGCGATCTGCATATTTATATTTATCAAGCCAGGGTTTAAATTCGAAATCGTTTTCATCAATAAGAGAAAGCATGCTATCTATATTCTTTGATAGCCAGTTATCAGGATCTTTTTGGGATATAGCCCAAACCATAATATCTAAGCTTTCATCTAGCACTTCGCCGTTATTGAGTTGTAAAACAGGTACGGTGCCTTTATTCGATATTGCAAGCATCTCCTTAGGTTTCTCCTTTAATATGATTTCGCGTAACTGTACGTTTTGTTTACTGTACGCAATAGCCAATCGAGCTCGTATTGCATAGGGGCAACGGCGAAAGGAATATAAAATATGAGTCATAGAATTGATCCTGAACAATTAAATATAAAAATTAACTTAACCAAGGGAATAAAGTATCTTTGTTTCCTATATTATCAAAACAGTTATTACATTTTTAATTATTATCGTGACATAGAGTAGGAGAAATAATGGATCCATTTCCGTGGGGTGAAAAATTCCTGACTGGCCAAAAAGGAGTTGACGAACAACATTTTTACTTGGTTAGTTTAATAAATCAGTTTATTGAACTAATTACGGAAAATAAAGTTTCTTTAGGCGAGGTTAATGAAGTCTATGCTGCACTAGAAGATTACTCTATCTATCACTTCCTTGAAGAAGAGCAATTGATGCGTGATGTAGGGGTTTTCCCTGAATTTTTAAATGAACATATCAAAGCGCATCAAATGTTTTTATCCGAAATTAAACGTATGCATGAGCAAATAACCGAGGACAATCTTGTCGAATGTCAACATTTGTCAGATTTTCTCGTGCATTGGTTAATCGTACATATTCTTATTACCGATAAGAATATGGGTAGGCAAATAGATAAAATTGAATCTGGCGTGTCTGCCAAGGAAGCTTTTTATGCTGAAAAGTCTGTCAATGACACATCAACTGAGACTTTGGTGAATGCACTAAATCATCTTTTTTCTGAAGTCGCTAAGCGTAACCAAGAATTAGTGTTGTTAAATCAATCCTTGGAAAATAAAGTTTCAGCGCGGACTGCAGAATTGCAAAAAATGAACGATGAATTAAAACACTTATCGATTACTGATCAGCTAACAAATTTGCCCAATCGTCGGTTTGCAATGTCTCATCTTAGAACGCTGTGGTATGAATCTGAACAAAGTGCTGGTGGGAATGAAAAGAAGCCACTGTCCTGCTTGATGATTGATGTCGATAATTTTAAAATCGTTAATGATAGCTTCGGCCATGACGCGGGCGATAAAGTGTTAACTGAATTAACCCAAAAATTGCAGCAAACATTACGCAATGATGATGTTATTTGCCGATTAGGAGGGGATGAGTTTTTTGTCATTTGTGAAAATACCTCGCTTGCGGGGGCTCAACATGTTGCAACGTTATTATCTGAAGCTGTCAGCAAGTTAGTTGTGCCCGTCGGTGATGCTCAGTGGTTAGGTAGCATCAGCATTGGTGTCGCAAGTAAAGATGACACTATGAAACAGGTTGATGAGTTGATAAAATTAGCAGATCAAGGTGTTTATTTGGCCAAGCAAGCGGGTAAAGGCTGCATCAAAACCTTTTAATTTTTTGCTATATTAGCACTCGCTATTTTCTCTTTCTTGGCTTGCTGAATAATTTGCCACGCAGAAGATAAAAAGAGTGAGGCTAATATAAAAGCGACAATTAAATCAGGCAGCGCGCTTTTACTGTACCAAACACTTGAAGCGGCAAGCAATATCACTAAATTTCCAATGGCGTCATTGCGACTACATAGCCACACTGAACGAACATTAGCATCACCTTCTTTATAGCGCATTAAAAGTAATGCGCTTGATGCGTTTGCCGTAAATGCAAGTAAAGCAATGCCGCCCATAGTGAATGCATCAGGGCTGTTTAATACAATAAAGCGATACAGAGTAGAGCCAAACACCCATAGTGCCATTAACAGTAGGCTATAGCCCTTAAATAGGGCTACATTGCTACGTAGTGTAAGTGATTTTCCAATTACCCACAAACTAAGGCCATAGGTGAGTGTGTCGCCTAAAAAATCCAATGCATCTGCCTGCAATGCCTGAGATTGTGCCCCTATACCTGCACCCATTTCGATTAAAAACATAGCACCATTAATCGCAATGACCCACCACAATATGCGTTTATAACTTTTATTCATACCGTCAAAGTTTGAACCGCCACCACAACATCCCGCCATACGCTTTCCTTATTGTTATTTTTATATTAATTTAATACCAATTCCATTCATTTAATGTTCAAATATTGCGCCGAATAAGGTTGTTAGTTCAAGGCACAAGTTGCAGCAAGTGGTTGCCGCTTGGAAAAACTTGTAACAAAGAAATGAGCTCTTTTAACCCGCAATATTGATCAGATAAATAGTGAATTTGGTATAAGTATATAACCTCAAGTAGCTAGAGGTTCAAGTTTTATATGCAATATTTTTAAAAGGATATTAATGGCCATTTATAGCATTGGGCAGTTGGCGAAGAAAACGGACTGTAAAATACCCACTATTCGTTATTACGAAGAGATAAATATTATTCCCCCTGCACCGCGAAGTAATGGTAATCAGCGCCGTTATAGCGATACGCATTTAAAATCCTTGAATTTTGTCAAGCATTGCCGTGGGTTGGGTTTTAGTATAGATGAGGTCCGTCAGTTAGTTCATCTGCAAACTTGCGAACAACACCGCCCTGATGAAGCACATCGTATTGCAATAAAACACCTCCAAGAGGTACTGCAGAAAATTAGTCAATTGCAGCAATTAGCAAATGAATTGCAAAGTGTTGTGGATTGCTGTTCAGAAGATAAAACTTGTCAAACATTGTATCGATTAAATAAAACGAGTGATAGTTAGGTGAAAATGGTATTTTTTTTGATAAAACAAAGTGTTGATGCTAGCTTTAACACTGTACGTTAAAATATAATTAGGAGTAATGCTTTGCAAGATTTTGTCAATTTTTTGAATGCAATTATTTGGAGTCCCGCGCTGATCTATTTATGCTTGGCTGCGGGACTTTTTTATTCAATTCAAACCCGTTTTGTGCAAGTTCGTCTGTTTCGAGAGATGTGGCTATTGCTATTATCAGGTAAAAAATCAGACCATGGTATCTCCTCATTTCAAGCATTAGCGGTTTCACTTTCAGGGCGAGTTGGTACTGGTAATATCGCGGGGGTCGCTGCTGCCATTGGTTTCGGTGGCCCTGGAGCTGTTTTTTGGATGTGGGTTGTAGCATTTTTAGGTGCAGCAACGGCTTACACCGAATCTACGCTAGCTCAAATTTATAAAGAGGTCGATGGTGGTCAGTATCGAGGTGGGCCTGCTTATTACATTGAGAAGGTCACTGGTCAAAAGTGGTACGCCATTATTTTTGCAATTGCAACTATTGCAGCCTGTGGTTTTTTACTGCCTGGTATTCAATCGAATAGTATTGGTAATGCTGTCGAATTAGCATTTGGATCAGGAGAAGTGATCGATACAGGTATTGGCCTGATAAGTGCAACTAAAATTGCAACTGCTTCAGTGTTAGTATTAATTTTGGGCTTTATTGTTTTTGGTGGCGTTAAGCGAATTGCAAGCTTTACTCAATTTGTAGTACCTTTTATGGCGTTGGCATATATTATTATTGCATCGGTTATCATCGCTCTTCATATTACTGAATTACCGAATATTATGGCTCTGATTATTGGCGATGCATTTACGCCTATGGCTGGTTTTGGTGCTGCGATAGGTTGGGGCGTTAAACGTGGAGTATATTCTAATGAGGCAGGGCAGGGGACTGGTCCTCACGCTGCTGCGGCTGCTGAAGTGGAGCATCCAGCGCAGCAAGGCTTAGTTCAGGCATTCTCGGTATACATCGATACATTATTTGTGTGCTCAGCTACTGCATTTGTTATTTTGATTACTGGGGCATATAACGTACATGGTATTGGTGAAAGTTTTTTGGTGCAAAATATTGCTGCAGATATTGCTGCAAATAGTCCTGCGTTTACCCAAATAGCGGTTGAAAAAGTGCTACCTGGCGTTGGTAAGCCGTTTATTGCACTGGCGTTATTTTTCTTCTCGTTCACGACCATTTTAGCGTATTACTATATTGCAGAAACCAACGTTGCCTATATTCGTCGTACACTAAAAACAGTTGATTTTACTTTTGCCTTGAAAGTTGCCCTGATGGCGGCTACTTTTTATGGCACAATTAAAACAGCTAATTTAGCGTGGGGGTTGGGAGATATAGGTGTTGGTTTGATGGCATGGCTGAATATTATTGGCCTGTTAATTATTTTTTTTATGGGGCGTCCTGCATTAAAAGCGTTAAAAGATTACGAGATGCAGCGTAAACAGAAAAAAGAGGTATATACATTTGACCCTGTGAAATTAGGCATTAAAAATGCGACTTTTTGGGAAAATAGAAACAAGTAACCACAGCATAAAATGGCTTAAAATCTAAGCCATTTTATGCTTTTGTTGTCCCTTTTAACATTGCGTCAATCAGGGATTGTGCAGCAAATTTTGTTAATGCTTCATTTGCTCCAACTTGTTGTGCTCTATCAACGCTCATTTCGCTAGAAAGAGAGGTGTGCAATATGATATAAACATCCGCAATCTCTTTGAAGCTTCGTACTTCAAAAGTAAGCTCATAACCATCTAATCCAGGCATTTCTATATCACTGACTAAAATAGTTATTGGATCTTCTTTCTCAGCGCACGCTTTCATCACTTGTAAGGCATCATTGCCGTTCTTACAGACTTTAAAAGGCACATCAATACGTGTTAATGCATTTTCTAGTTGCTTACGCGCAACTGCTGAGTCATCAACCAATAGGATATGTTCATTTTGTAGTAATCCTTTCTGCACACCTGTTATCTCAACAGCATGATCATCGTTATCCGGAAAAATTTGTGAGAGTAGTAATTCAATATCGAGTAACTGAATGAGTTTGTTCTCAAAGCGGGTAATACCTGTGATATAAGTTTTATGCCCTAATGAACTAGGTGGAGGATCAATATTTTTCCAATTACACTCAATGATGCGCTCAATTTTACGTACTAGAAATCCTACATGCTGGCGACTACAGTCAGTAATAATAATTACACAGTTATGTTTTTCATCATCGCTTATTGGCGGGTAACCAACGGCAGCTGCCATATCTATAATCGATAGCGTTTGTCCTCGAATACTAGCTGCACCAAGAATGTTGCTATCAGAGTTAGGTAATTGGGTTAAAGGTTGATAGGGGACTATTTCCCGTATCTTAAGTGTACCAAGTGCAAAACTCTGATGTGCAGAGAGCTTAAAAAGTAATAGACCCTGTGACTGGCTAGAGGTAGATTGCATAACATATCCGTATATGGTTCGTGATAATTTATGAGCTATAAATATAAAATAGATGTTAACATATTGTAATTCAAATTATTCTAAGGAAATATATGACATCAGAACAACAAATTCAACTTGAAGCAGCGGCGTTTCGTCGTTTAGTCAAACACTTAGATAGCCGTAAAGATGTTCAAAATATTGAACTTATGAATCTGGCTGGCTTTTGCCGTAACTGTTTATCAAAATGGATAATGGCAGAAGCATCATCATCAAATATTGATCTTGATTATGATCAAGCAAGAGAGTTGGTTTATGGCATGCCCTACTCACAGTGGAAAGATAACCACCAACGCCCTGCGACGGCGGAACAACTGGCTGTTTTTAATTCGATTCAAGCAGAAAAAAGTAAATAAGTGTTTTTTCATTTAATTTATTCTGATATGTAGTTAGCCCACAATGCTTCAAAATTTAACATCTTATGATGTTTGTTGGAAGCATTGTGTTTTTTCTGGTCCTTTTCTGTACTAAATGGGCCAGCTCTGCAAAGTTTACAACAATTATTACCCTGATAGAGTGCTGGTTCTAATTGTTTTTTTAATGAATGCTCTTTTTGTAAGCTCCATACATAGGTCCTACCATGAGTGTCTCTTACGTGTTTATCCCGGTCGACATTACGCACTTTATAATGAGGGAAATTGTTAATATCAAACAGAGATGATCCCAAATAGTAAAAATCAGTTTGTTGATGCAGCGCACCTTCAATATTCCACTCTTTATAGGGCGTCACATCTTTTGATGTGATGAAGCAAAGTTGTTGTCCCTGTGGATCTAAAAAATATTTGAAAGAATTTTTCAAAAAAGATCTTAATAGTGAACGGTTTAGTGTGTTTATGCTGATGTTTTTACTCTGTGCTGTGTAATCATCAAATGAACTAAATGCGGGTAAGAGTGGGAACTGAAAAATAACCACATCAAAACTTTGCTTTTTAAGTGCAGACCAACTGTTAGGGTTGGTAACATCAAAATCAAATAATAACGATACATTTTCTTTATTTAACTTATTGTAAGCATTTTCGCGGTACTTGGTTATCATCGTTTCTAACGAGTCATATATCGTTGCCGTTAATGCGCTTGGCTGGAGCTGTTTATGCAGTGAATAGGAAAAAGAGAGATCGCCGTCTCCTACTGTTAAAATACGCCACTCTTTTTTAATTATCATTCACAATACTCTTCAAATTGGTTTTCTGGTAATTTAACACTTAATAGAGACTACATTAAGGCTTATATTACAAATAAAGGTACCTTAACTGCTGTTATTACTTTTCTAATAGATTACGATTAATTGCTTACATTTAGTGTTGTATAATATTTGTTCATTAAATGTTTTCTAGGAGATTACCGTGCGTTTAACACTGAAATATTTTTTTATTATTTTTTATTTGAGCAGTATTAATAATGCCTTTTCACAAGATGCTCAAGTTCAGGGGAGCAGTGAAACCTATGAAATAGGTTTGATGGTTGAAAAAGTACAGCAAGCATTACAGACACGAGATAATGATGCATTACAGGTAATTCATCTGTATGGAACCGATAGCCGCTATTATTCAATGATTAGAGGTTGGTTATTTCAAGAGTTAGTTTCCGTAGAAAGCCAATTACATGCAAGTAAAAATATGCCAAATAGTGAGAAGTTTCAGCTTAATTCGGATTTTTTAAAGCAAGCAATTAGATTAATTGATTTGGAATAGAAGAACCCCAATATTCGCACTCTTCAGGCATAAAAAACCAGCAATTAGCTGGTTTTTTTATTTACTCTTAAAGAGTAATGGTGCGGAAGGAGAGACTTGAACTCTCACACCTTACGCTTACTTTGATCAGCTGAACCTAAATTGCTGTAGATTCTAATCGCACTTAAATTTCAGCTACAAAAAAAACAGCAATTAGCTGGTTTTTTTATTTACTCTTAAAGAGTAATGGTGCGGAAGGAGATACTTGAACTGTCACACCTTGCGCTTACTTTGAATAGCTGAACCTAAATTGCTGTAGATTCTAATCGCACTTAAATTTCAGCTACAAAAAAACCAGCAATTAGCTGGTTTTTTTATTTACTCTTAAAGAGTAATGGTGCGGAAGGAGAGACTTGAACTCTCACACCTTGCGCTTACTTTGAATAGCTGAACCTAAATTGCTGTAGATTCTAATCGCACTTAAATTTCAGCTACAAAAAAACCAGCAATTAGCTGGTTTTTTTATTTACTCTTAAAG